>Ga0180222_1000150_pt1 | contig 121507 bp, 118 predicted proteins | sample eDN5th37CKraftOP_FD_151336 | JGI IMG/M metagenome (GOLD analysis project Ga0180222, IMG submission 151336) | Enriched Organic Plus compost microbial communities from Emeryville, California, USA - eDNA 5th pass 37_C Kraft OP (version 2) (version 2) ... | reverse complement strand
GGTTCTGCGACAGGGTCGAGGCATCGAAGACCGGATCGGTGAGTTTTAGCCGCAGGAACCAGCGGTAGGCGACATTGACCTCGATCTCGCGCACCAGCTGGCGCTCGGAGCGGATGCCGAACAGATAGCCGATGAACAGCGCCTTGAACATCAGCGTGGGGTCGAGCGGCGGCCGGCCGTTGTCGGGGCAGTAGAGCCCCGCGACACGATCGTGGATGAAGGAGAAGTCGATCACCGCGTCGATCTTGCGCAGCAGGTGATCTGCTGGAACAAGGCTCTCGAGCGTCACCATCTCGATCGCCGTCTGAACTGGAGCAGGTTTCTTCAACATGCCCCACTGAATCAAAAACCTCCGGCCGAAGCCAGAGGTTTGTCAGCAGTCTGAAGGCAGCGAATTCGCTGCCTTTTTGTTTTCCGGGGCGTGGTGTTCCGTCAGTTCTTCTCGGTCGGGAAGCGCGCCACCGACATGAAGGTGACAGCCTTGCCGGTGAACCGGTTGGGATTGACGTCCGGGTTCTGCTGGAAGCCAACGGTGTAGACGGTCTCCGGAGCGCTCCAGACGACATTGTAGGCTTCGCCGTTGGTGGTGCCGCCGGCCGAGTTGACGTCGACGTCGCGGCGGAAGGCCCAGCGGACCAGAGTCTGGTCGAGCGGAACGACCTTTGCCTGCGAGTTCTGCTTCGTGCTGCCCGGCTGCGGACGCGGCGCCTTGGCAGTGGTGCGAACTCCGGAGTCAAGCTCGCGGCCAATCGGGGCAACGCGCGGCTTCTCGGAGAGAGCTGCCATGCGCTCGTCCGGCTGCGGTGCCGGCGGAATCTCAACTGCCGGCTGGCCAAGAGCTGCCGAACGGGTCTCGGGCAGGGCAGCCAGCGCGAACACGTCGCCATCGGTCGAAGCCGCGGCTACCTGCGTCACCGAGGCAACCTGATCCGTGTCGAGCGCCGGACGCCTGGTCGGGATCGGGACGTTGCTGATCACGACGCCAGCGCGAGCATCGGCTGCGGACATGGCGAGCATCTCGGCGATTGCCTCCGAGCCACCCGTCGGGGCGCGTTCTGCGGCGATTGCCGAAATCGGCAGGTCGGACGCAGCGGCGACCTGAACCTCAGGTGCGTACTCCGGACGGCGGGTCGGAACCGGGACATTGGCGAGAACCGGGCCGACTTCGGCCTGCGGCTCAGGCGCAGCGGCCGTGGCGCCAACCGCGATGCCCGGAACGATCGGCTGTGCGGGCTTCGCGCCGACGTCCAGCATCGGACGCGGAGCAGCACCCGGAACCGGGGCGTTGCGCTCAGGCAGAGCGGCGATGATCGTCTCCTGCTGCGGTGCAGGCGTTGCGACCGGGGCCGGGGCGGCCTCGCGGACCGGAGCGGCCGGAGCCGGCTTGCGGGCCGGAGCAGCAGCGCGCTCCTCGTTGTTGTTGCGGTTGCCGCCGCCGAACAGCGCACTCAGCAGGCCATTGCCCGAGCCGGCAGAAGCGCGCGACGAACCGGTGTCGGTGCTGGCCAGCTGGATATTGGCGGGCGCCTTCTTGCGCGACTTGTACTCGGCGAGCGCCTGCTGGTAGCCGGGCAGCGGCTTGCCGTCCGCCGGCAGATGCAGCGTCCTGCCGTCCGGGAACAGGGCCATCAGTTCCTGGCGGCTCATGCGCGGCCAAGAGCGGACGTTGCCGGTATCAAGATGGACGAACGGTGCACCGGACTTCGGATAGTAGCCGACGCCGCCGACCTGGGCCTTGAAGCCCGCCGCACGCAGCGTCGAGAGCTTCACGCCCGGAATGTAGAAGTCCATCGCCTTGCCCTTCATGTGCTGGCTGTTTTCAGCCACGCCGGACGAGCGGCTGCGAAGGGAGGCGTTGGTGGTAGGGGAGCGATAGGCGGATACGACGTGGATGTAATCACGCGCGCCGACGGCCTGATAGACTTCCCAGACGAGGTCCAGGAGCTTGGGATCCATCTGAGCCGGCTCATTTCGACGCCAGTCGCGCAGGAAGCGGTTGATCTGTTCGAGACCCTTCTTGTCGTAGCGCCCGTTGCGCTTGAAGGTGATCTCCGCTCGTTCCTTCGTGTGAATGAAGAAGAGCTTGAGGGTTCGGGTCTCTGCAGCGGCGTTCGAAACGGCACCGAAGGAGATCAGGATGGCGACCGCCAATCCTCCCAGCTTGTTAAGCCGGGATTTCCCCTTGTTCGAACGCAGATCCTCAGGTCGGTCAAGAATGCTCAAAACGCGTCGCCTATCGGCTGTTGACTGGTCCCCGGAAAAATCGCGGGCTCGGTATGGTTAAGCCCGACTATCATCCTTAATGGTTAATCACTGCTTAGTGTAGCATGATTGCGGACAGACAGTGGCGATATCGTGGCGAGCGTCCACAAGCGATGTTATGGTAAACAGACCCTAAACGGCTGAAAAGCCAGTCAGGCGCTGCGTCAGTTCGGCCCTTTCAGGCGACGCGCTCGCTGCGTTCCTCCTCGGGTGCAATGCCCATTTCCTTCAACTTGCGATAGAGCGTCGAACGGCCGATGCCGAGCCGGCGGGCCACTTCGCTCATCTGACCGTTGTAGTGGTCGATGGCGCGGCGGACCATCTCATGCTCCACTTCCTCAAGGGTTCTGAGGTGGCCGCGGGCGTCGAGGATGCGCATGAAGCCGAAGGGTGCGTCAGCTGCTGCGTCATCTGACGAAGGCTGCGGTGCCACTTCCGGTTGTGCGTGTGGCTGGGTTGGAGAACGTACCTCAGGGGCATGAGAACGGACTTCCGGCGCGGGGGCAGGGGCCGTTTCGTAAGCCGAGACGTCGATACCGTCGACCTGCGCCCTGATCTGCGGAAATTCGTTTTCCGTCAGCAGTTCGCCCTCGGCCAGCACGACCGCGCGGAAGATCGCATTCTCCAGCTGGCGGATGTTGCCCGGCCAGTCATAGGCCTTGAGCATGGAGAGCGCTCCCGGAGTGATGCCGGTGATGCGCCCACGCGCCTCAGCGGGGCCAACGCGCGAAATGAAATGCTGCACCAGCGCCGGGATGTCCTCGCGCCGTTCGCGCAGCGGGGGCACGTAGATCGGGAAGACGTTGAGGCGGTAGAACAGGTCCTCGCGGAACTTACCTTCCTCGACGCGCTGCATGAGATTGCGGTGCGTTGCCGAGATGAGGCGGATATCGACCTTGACGGTTTGGCGCGCGCCAACGGGATCGACCTCGCCTTCCTGCACCGCGCGCAGAAGCTTGACCTGCACGTCGAGCGGCAGGTCGCCGATTTCGTCCAAGAACAGCGTGCCGCCGTTCGCCTCGACGAACTTGCCGACGTGCTTCTCGGTCGCGCCGGTGAACGAGCCCTTCTCGTGGCCAAACAGGATGCTCTCGACCAGGTTGTCCGGGATCGCGCCGCAGTTGACGGTAACAAAGGCCTTCGAGCGGCGGTCGCTTTCGGCCTGGATCGCGCGGGCGATCACTTCCTTGCCCGAGCCGGATTCGCCTTCGATCAGGATCGGGATGTTGGAGCCGGCTGCCTTGCGGGCGAGTGAAATCACTCGCTGCATCGCGGGGCTGCCGGTGACGATGTCGTTGAAGGTCAGCGTCCCGGCGGCACTTTTGCGCGCGCGCTTCGCCTCGCCGCCGAGGCTGTCGACCTTCAATGCGTTGCTGACGGCAACCTGAAGCCGCTCTGGCGAGGCGGGCTTGACCACGAAGTCGAACGCGCCGGCGCGCATTGCCGACACCGCTGTGTCGATGCTGCCCTTGGCGGTCTGGACGATGACCGGAAGCTCGATGTCGCGCTCGCGCATCCGCTTGATGACCTCGAGACCATCCATGCCGGGCATGACGAGGTCGAGGATGACGACGCCGATGTCGGCGCCGCGTTCAAACGCCGCAAGCGCTGCCTCGCCGCTGTCCGCTGTCACTGCCTGATAGCCAGCTTTCGTAACGGCAGCTTCGAGGAGCCGTCGCTGCACGGGATCGTCATCGACTATCAATACGGATCGGGCCATGGAACTTTCGTAGAATATCGCTAGGCTGAAACGAACGAGTTGGCTCAACATGGCACAGAGGTCTGAACACCGGCTCAAGAAACCCGGTGAACGGCTGGTTGCCGGCCTGACTAAAATTCGAATCATGCGAGCGGATTGAATGCTGCATCTCAACGACTACTCACTGGCCCGCGGCGCTGCCGCACCCTCCACCTCGGCTGCTGCGACAAGGGAAGCGACCGAGGGGCTGCCGGAATGGAACCTCGCCGACCTCTACTCCGGCATCGACGCGCCGGAGTTGGAGGAAGACCTGCGCCGCGCGGCCGACGAGTCGGCTGCCTTCGAGGCACGGTGGAAGGGCAAGCTGAAGGAAGCGGCCGAGAATGCGGCCTCCGGCGGCCTCGGCCAGGCGCTGAAGGAGTATGAGGCGCTGGACGATCTGCTCGGCCGCATTGGCTCCTATGCCGGCCTTCTTTACACGGCCGACACCTCGGATCCCGTCCGCGCCAAGTTCTACGGCGACGTGCAGGAGAAGCTCACCGACGCGAGCGCCAAGCTGCTGTTCTTCACGCTCGAGCTTAACCAGATCGACGACGCGCTGGTGGATGCCGCGTTTGAGGCCGATGCGACCTTCGCGCACTACAAGCCGTGGGTCGTCGATCTGCGCAAGGACAAGCCGTACCAGCTCGAGGACCGCATCGAGCAGCTGTTCCACGAAAAGTCGATTACCGGGCGTGGCGCCTTCAATCGCCTGTTCGACGAGACGATGAGCAGTCTGCGCTTCGACATCGGCGGAGAAAAGCTCGCGCTGGAGCCTACGCTCAACCGGATGCAGGACCCGGACGAGGCGGTGCGCCGGGAGGCGGCGGAAGCACTCGCCACGACCTTCCGCGAGAACATCCGCCTGTTCACGCTGATCACCAATACGCTCGCCAAGGACAAGGAAATCTCCGACCGCTGGCGCGGTTTCCAGGACATCGCGGACTCGCGGCACCTCGCCAATCGCGTCGAGCGCGAAGTGGTCGACGCGCTGGCGGAGGCGGTGAAGAGCGCCTATCCGAAGCTGTCGCACCGCTACTACGCGATGAAGGCGAAGTGGCTCGGCATGGAGCAGATGAACCACTGGGACCGCAATGCGCCGCTGCCGGAGACGCCCAAGGCGACGATCAGCTGGAACGACGCGCGCGAGACGGTGCTGTCGGCCTACGGCAAATTCGACCCGCGCATGGCGGAGATTGCCCAGCGCTTTTTTGACAAGAACTGGATCGACGCGCCGGTGCGCCCGGGCAAGGCTCCGGGTGCCTTCGCGCATCCGACCGTACCGTCGGCGCATCCCTATGTGCTGCTCAACTATCAAGGCAAGCCGCGCGACGTGATGACGCTCGCGCACGAGCTCGGCCATGGTGTCCACCAGGTCCTGGCCGCCGAGCAGGGCGCACTAATGGCCTCGACGCCGCTAACGCTTGCCGAGACTGCTTCGGTGTTCGGCGAGATGCTGACCTTCCGCTCTATGCTCGACCGCACGACCGATAAGCGCGAGCGCAAGGCGATGCTCGCGCAGAAGGTGGAGGACATGATCAATACGGTCGTGCGCCAGATCGCCTTCTACGAGTTCGAGCGTCGCATCCACACCGAGCGCCGTAGCGGCGAGCTGACGAGCGAGCGGATCGGCCAGCACTGGCTCGACGTCCAGGCAGAGAGCCTCGGGCCGGCAATCGCGTTGCGCGACGGCTACGAGACCTTCTGGGCCTACATTCCGCACTTCATCCACTCGCCGTTCTACGTCTACGCGTACGCGTTCGGCGACTGTCTTGTGAACTCGCTCTTTGCTGTATACATGCAGGCAGACAAAGGCTTTCAGGACAAGTATTTCGACATGCTGAAGGCTGGCGGCACCAAGCACCATTCCGAGCTTCTGGCTCCTTTCGGTCTTGATGCGTCGGACCCCGCGTTCTGGGGCAGGGGCCTTTCCATGATCGAAGGGCTGATCGACGAACTTGAGGCGATGGACCAGCAGCCGGCCTGAATTCGGACTGCGCTCATGTATCCCAGACGATCGATTGCCTGCTTCCGGAATGATCTGGATGGCAGCGAGCTGCTGTTTGCCAAGCCGCAAGAGGTGATCGTCGCCTGGGAGCCCGAGGAGTTCCTGCCGGCGCTGGCGCGCGTCGAAGAAGCCCGCAATTCTGGAAAGTGGGCAGCGGGGTATCTGTCCTACGAGGCGGGCTACCTGCTCGACCCAGCGCTGCTGTCGTCGATGCCGGAAAAGCGCAACGCGCCGCTGTTGTGCTTCGGCGTGTTCGACGGGCCTGCCGAGCCCACGGACGTCGCAGACCTCAACCTCGACGAGCCGACCAACGCGTCGATCGCCAATCCGCGCGCGACCTGGTCCCGGGCCAAGTACACCGAGCGATTTAAGCGTCTGCACCAGCATCTCGCGCAGGGCGACTGCTACCAGGGCAACCTGACCTTCCCGGTGGAAGCCTCTTGGGAGGGCGATCCGCTCGCCATCTTCGGCGCGCTGCGCCAGAAGCAGCCGGTGCGCCATTCGGCCTTCATCGACCTCGACGGGCCGGTGGTGCTGTCGCGCTCGCCGGAGCTGTTCTTCCAGGTCTCGCGCGACCGCTGGATCGAGACGCTGCCGATGAAGGGCACCGCTCCGCGCGGCAAGACGCCGGAGGAAGACGAGGCGCTGCGCGAATTTCTGCGCAACGATCCGAAGAACCAGGCCGAAAACCGGATGATCGTTGACCTCCTGCGCAACGACATCTCGCGCATCAGCGAGGTCGGGACGCTCGACGTGCCGGAGCTGTTCCGGGTCGAGAGCTACGCGACGGTGCACACAATGGTCAGCCTCGTGAAGGCGCGGCTCATCGAGGGGCTGGAGTTCCGCGACATCCTCGCGGCGCTGTTCCCGTGCGGGTCGATCACCGGCGCGCCGAAGATCAGCGCCATGAAGATCCTGCGCGCGCTTGAGGACGGGCCGCGCGACGTCTATTGCGGGGCGATCGGCTGGCTGGCACCAGACGGGCGGATGCAGTTCAACGTCGCCATCCGGACCATCTCGCTCTACCCCGAGGGACGAGCCGTCTACAATGTCGGCGGCGGCGTGGTGTTCGATTCCACCGCCGAAGGAGAATATGAAGAATGCCTGCTGAAGGGCCGGTTCGCGACGGGGGAAAAGCCCGCTTCCATCTGATCGAGACGCTGCGCTTCGAGCCTAAAGAGGGCCTCGTCCGCAAGGATCTCCATCTCGCGCGCCTCGCGCGGTCGGCGCGGGCGCTTGGCTTTGCCTTCTCCCCGGATGAGATTGAGGCGGCGCTTGCGGCGGAACTGCGCGATGCCGATGCCCCTAAGCGGGTGCGGGTCGGCCTCGAAGCCGACGGAAGCTTCACGATTGAGGCAAAGCCGTTCGCGCCGTTGGCGGAAGGCACTGTCTGGAAGCTGCGCATTGCTTCGACAAGGCTTGCCTCCTCCGATGAACTACTGCGGCACAAGACGTCGCTGCGCTCTGCCTACGAGGCGGCGCGGGCGGAATTTGCCGCCGATGAGGCCGACGACGTCCTGCTCCTGAACGAGAAGGGCGAGGTGTGCGAAGGCACGATAACCAGCGTGTTCGTTGAGCTGGATGACGGCAGGCTGGCAACACCGCCGCTCGCATGCGGGCTGCTGCAGGGCGTGATGCGTGAGGCGCTGTTGCTGGAAGGCCGGACCGTCGAGCAGGTCCTTCGCCCGGACGACCTGCGGCATCGCAAGCTCTTTGTCGGCAACTCGCTGCGTGGTCTGATAGAGGCTCGACTGGTTGGATAAGCAGGAAATGACGCTCGCGTACACGCCCTATGACGGTTCGGGCCCTCTTTTCAGGATCGGACTGAAGCCGCTGGAACTCGATACCTGGATCGAAATCGACGACCTCCTCGGGCCGTATCTTTCCGAAAAGAACAGGCTCTACGACACCATCCCGGACAAGATCTTCGCCGCCGAGGAAGGAACCGAAGAGGCGCAGGCAGAAGTTCTCGATCTGCTTGTCGAGCACCTGCTGGCGAAATTTCCGCAGACGTACCAGCGCGACGGCAGCGCGATCGTGCTGCCCGAACTCGGCAGACGGGTGGAACTTGAAGGCGTCAACCCGCTGAAGGCTGCTTCGCTCCTCGTGCAGGAGGACCTGGTCATCATGCGCCGTGGCGATGATGGCTGGCGGTTGGCGGCAGCGGCGCTGTGCTTTCCATCATCCTGGCGGCTCGACGAAAAGTTCCGCAAGCCGATCGACAAGATCCACACGCCTGTTCCCGGCTTCGGCACTGGTACGCGCAACGCGACGGTGATCGAGCGCATCTTCGACAAGCTCGCGGTCGAGCTGCCTGTCGAGCGGATGAACTGGTCGCTGCAGCTCAACTCTGAGCTCTACCATCCGCTGTCGGACATGGAGCGTGATGAGCGCGCGGCCAACCGGCCGTCGCGGTTCACCGACGAGGATCTCGCCGCATCGCTCTTCATCCGCGTCGAGCGGCAGACGCTGCGCAAGCTGCCCAAGACCGGCGACATCCTGTTCACGATCCGCATCTACCTCGACCCGATGACCCGGCTGCAGGCGCATCCCGAGCGGGCGCGAATCGCCGCGGGCTTTGCCGAGCAGCTGATGGCGCTCGGCGAAGCGCAGCTCGACTACAAGGGCTTCACCGCCGACAGGGACAGGCTGGTTGCGGAACTCAGGAAGATGGCGGAAGCCTGAGCCAACTTATTCCTGCGTTGCAAGACTGCAACGATCTTGCATCCTGAACGTTATCAACCGGGGCGCTTTCTACGCTGCCTTGCGTTCGCCTGCAAAAACGGCGAAGGACGAGTTAATCGTACCGAGGAGAGGACAATCGGGATGATGAATGCGGGAATGATTCGCGTTACCGCCGCAGCGGCAATGGCGGTGGCGCTGGCGGCTTGCCAGAGCGCCGGGCCTCCCCCCATGCGTGGCGGGCCGGCTGGTCCGTCGACGATGCCGGGCAGCGGCTTTGAAGGCGAATGGATCAGCACGGATGGTGTGGCGATTTCGCGCTTCTCGGGAGGTCGTTTTGAAACCATTGCGACCGATACCGGAAATAAACTCGCTGACGGTAATTACACGCAGACGGACGCGGATACCGTCTCCATCACCGTGAATTCGCTGGTTCGAGGTGGGACGACCCTCGTGAACTGCAGATTGGCAACGCAGACGATGCTGAACTGCACGGCTACGAGCGGCTCGCAGTTTCAGTTGATCCGCCAGTCTAGCGGAATTTCCTGAGAACCGGCCTGGCTCCCCCTTGCCTCCGCTGCAGGGCCGCTGCGATAGTGCCCTGACAGGTGCCGGAGGCCAGGGAGGAACAATGGCGGCCAGTTACGACGAGGCAGAGCGACGCCCGCAAGAGGCGCGCGAGGCCGATCTCTTTGCACGTCTTCCGCAGTTTGTTGCCTCGGCGATCAAATATGCGCCGGGGCTGGCAGAGTGGCTCAAGGGTGTTGATCCTGCCAGCCTGACGTCGCGCGAGGCGCTGCAGCGTCTGCCCATCCTGCACAAATCGGACCTGATGGAATTCCAGGCAAAGGCGCCGCCCTTTGCCGGGTTCGCCAATCCCGAGCAACTGCGCGGCGGGCGCATCTTCATGTCGCCCGGCCCAATCTGGGAGCCGCAGGGGCTTGCCGACGATCCGGCGCAGGCAGCGCGCGCTTTCTATGCGGTTGGTGTGCGGGCAGGGGACATCGTCCACAATTCCTTCTCCTACCACATGACGCCTGGCGCCTTCATGATGGATCACGGCGCGCGGGCGCTGGGTTGCGCGGTCTTTCCGGCAGGCACCGGCAACACCGACATGCAGGTCGAGGCAGCTGCGGCGCTGAAGCCGACCGTCTACTGCGGCACACCGGACTTCCTGAAGGTTTTGCTCGACCGCGCCGCCGAGACCGGCAAGGACCTGTCTTCGTTCAAGATCGGCCTCGTCAGCGGTGGAGCGCTGTTCCCGTCTCTGCGCTCCGAATATTTCGAGCGCGGCGTGCGGGTTTATCAGTGTTATGCAACTGCCGAGTTCGGCGTCATCGCTTATGAAAGCGCGGCCGAAGACGGCTCGCCGAACCCCGGCATGATCGTCAACGAGAACCTGATCGTCGAGATCGTCCGCCCGGGCACCGGCGATCCGGTGCCGGAGGGCGAGGTGGGCGAGCTGGTCGTGACCAGCCTCAACCCGGCCTATCCGCTGGTGCGGCTTTCGACCGGCGACCTTTCGGCTGTGCTGCCGGGTCGCTCGCCGTGCGGGCGCACCGGCATGAGGATCAAGGGCTGGATGGGCCGCGCCGACCAGCGCACCAAGGTCAAGGGCATGTTCGTCGACCCGAAGCAGATCGCCGAGGTGCTGGCACGTCATCCCGAGCTCAAGCGTGGCAGGCTGGTCGTCGGGCGCGAGGGGGCGCGCGATGTCATGACTTTTCTGGTCGAACCCGGCGAGGGTGCGAATGTCGATGCGTCGGCGGTGGAGGCTACGCTGCGTGACGTGACCAAGCTGGGCGGCAAGGTGAGACCCGTCGATCCGGGCTCCCTGCCGAACGATGGCAAGGTGATATCCGACGAGCGGGACTACGCCGCGTAAGAGCTCGGCGCACTTCTGCCATTCCGGAATCGCAGGGCTCCAGTAAGTCGTTGATCTGGCGCAGGGCGGGCGGCAGCCGCGGGTGCAGATTCTTTGGAATGTCTCTAAGGTGTGGCAAGCTGCACCCTTGCATTGAGCAAGGATCGGCCTAGTTTCCGGCGACTTGCTAGGAGAACGCAGATGAACTCTCTCGCGGCACCGGCCGACGACAGGACACGCACGACAGGACCGCTGCCGGAAGGCCATCCGCCCGTTCGCCAGGGCAGGATCGGCGTCCTTCTCAGTAATCTCGGAACGCCGGACGGAACCGACTACTGGTCGGTGCGCCGTTACCTGCGCGAATTTCTGTCGGATCCGCGCATCATCGAGGCGCCGCGCGCGGTATGGCTGCCGATCCTTTACGGCATCGTGCTGACCACGCGCCCGCAGAAGGCCGGGAAGAACTACGAGTCGATCTGGAACAAGGAACGCAACGAGTCGCCGCTGCGCACGATCAGCCGCGCGCAGGCCGAAAAGCTCGCCGAGGCGTTCAAGGACGACGATCGCATCGTCGTGGACTGGGGCATGCGCTATGGCACTCCCTCGATCCGCAGCGCCGTCGACAACCTGATGAAGCAGGGCTGCGACCGGATCGTCATGTTCCCTCTCTATCCGCAGTTCTCGGCAACGACGACCGCGACGGCCAACGACCAGCTCTACCGCGCGCTGATGAAGATCCGGCACATGCCGACCGCGCGCTCGGTGCCGCCCTACTTTGACGAGCCGGTCTATATCGAGGCGCTAGCCCGCTCGATCGAGAACCACCTCGCCAAGATCGATTTCGAGCCGGAGGTCATCATCACCTCCTACCACGGCATTCCGAAGAGCTACTTCGAGAAGGGCGATCCCTATCACTGCCACTGCCTGAAGACGACGCGCCTGCTGCGCGAGCGCCTGAAGCTTTCGGACAAGCAGATGATCACGACCTTCCAGTCGCTGTTCGGCAAGGCCGAGTGGATCAAGCCCTACACCGACAAGACGGTGGAGAAGCTGGCGAGCGAAGGCGTGAAGCGCATTGCCATTGTCAATCCGGGCTTCTCGGCGGACTGCATCGAGACGCTGGAAGAGATCGACGGTGAGGTGCGCGAGGTCTTCATGCATGCCGGCGGTGAAAAGTTCACGCACATTCCGTGCCTGAACGATACGCCGGAAGGCATGGAAGTGATCGAGACGCTGGTGCGGCGCGAGCTGCAGGGCTGGATCTGACGGCTCTCGCCTTCTGATTGTAACGCGGCGAAAACGGCCTTACATCTGATCGCGGGGCCCGTGACGGGTCATGACCGCCTGATGCTGGTCTGGCGATTGGAGGTATTGATGCCGTTTTCGGGTTTCGACGTTCTTGTTCCGGTGCTGGTCGTTCTCGTCCTGCTCGTCATTTTTGCGGGCATCAAGACCGTCCCGCAGGGTTACAACTACACCGTCGAGCGCTTCGGCCGGTACACGAAGACGCTGACGCCAGGCCTCAACATCATCGTCCCGTTCATCGACCGCATCGGTGCGCGGATGAACATGATGGAGCAGGTGCTCGACGTTCCGACCCAGGAAGTCATCACGAAGGACAATGCGACGGTGTCGGTGGATGGCGTGGCCTTCTATCAGGTGCTGAACGCGGCGCAGGCTGCGTATCAGGTGGCGGGGCTGCAGAACGCGATCCTGAACCTCACCATGACCAACATTCGCTCGGTCATGGGCTCGATGGACCTCGACGAGCTGCTTTCCAACCGCGATGCGATCAACGACCGGCTGCTGCACATCGTCGATGATGCGGCGCAGGCCTGGGGCATCAAGATCACTCGCGTCGAGATCAAGGACATCAACCCGCCGAAGAACCTGGTCGACTCTATGGCCCGCCAGATGATGGCCGAACGCGACCGTCGCGCCGAAATCCTCGTTGCCGAGGGCCGCAAGCAGGCGCAGATTCTCGAGGCCGAAGGCCGGCGCGAAGCTGCGTTCCGCGACGCCGAGGCGCGTGAGCGCGCCGCCGAGGCGGAAGCCCGCGCAACTCAGATGGTTTCGGAAGCGATCGCCAAGGGCGACATGCAGGCGCTGAACTACTTCATCGCGCAGAAATACACCGAGGCGATGGCGCAGATCGGCACGGCACCAAACAGCAAGATCGTGCTGATGCCGCTGGAGGCCTCGTCGCTGATCGGCTCTCTCGGCGGCATCGGCCAGATCGCCAAGGAACTGTTCAGCAATGACGCGCCGGCCGCGCAGCGACCGCAGGTGACGCGACCGGCTGCCCGGCCGCCAGTGGTCAATCCCGAGCAGGGTCAATAAGGCGGCAAGCCGCGCGGGGGAGGTTCACATGATCGCGCAGTGGTTCAGCGACATAGGGCCGTGGAGCTGGATGGTGATTGGCGTCGCGCTGCTCGCGCTTGAGGTGATGTCGCCCGGCGTCTACCTGCTCTGGTTCGGCGTCGCCGCGATCCTCACCGGGCTGCTCTCGTTCCAGCTCTGGGACTTTGCTTTCTGGGGCTGGCAGATGCAGGTGCTGGCCTTCCTGATCCTGTCGCTCGCTTCAGTGCTGATCGGGCGTCGGCTGTTTCCGGCCACCGGCGCCGATGATACCGACCAGCCGCTTCTCAACCAGCGCGACCGCCAGCTCGTCGGCCGGCTTGCGACGCTGACGGAGCCGATCGTCAACGGCCACGGCCGGGTGCGCATCGGCGATACGCTCTGGCGTGTCACTGGTGAGGACATGGCAGAGGGAACGCGCGTGCGCGTCGTTGCCGCGGAAAACGGAGAGCTCAGGGTCGAGGCGGCCTAGGCCGCGCCAATTCGCAACAGGTCGTGCAGATGGACAAGGCCGATCGGCTTGTCGTCTTCGACGACGAAAACGGTCGTGATCGACGACGAATTCACCAGCTGCAGCGCCTTGCCGGCCAGCGTGTCCCGGTCGACGCGCTTAGGATTGCGGGTCATCACCTCGTCGACCGTCTGCGTTAGCAGGTTCGGGCCGAGGTGACGGCGAAGGTCACCGTCGGTGATGATGCCGGTCAGGCGGCCGTCTTCAGAAACGATGCCGACGCAGCCGAAGCCCTTGCCCGAAATTTCCGAGACAGCTTCAATCATCAGCGTGCCGGACTTTACCAGCGGCAGGCTGTCGCCGACATGCATGATCTCGCTGACCTTGACGAGGCTCGCGCCGAGCTTGCCGCCGGGATGGAAGGTGCGGAACTGGTCAGGAGTGAAGCCGCGCGCTTCGAGCAGCGCGATCGCCAGCGCATCGCCCAGCACCAGTTGCATCGCGGTCGAGGTCGTCGGTGCCAGGCCGTGCGGGCAGGCTTCCGCCGTCTTCGGCAGTGCCAGCAGAACGGTCGACTCGCGGCCGAGTGTGGAGTCGACGCCCGAAGTGATGGCGATGATCGGAATGTTGAAGCGGCGCGCATAGGTGACAATGCCCTTCAGCTCCGCCGTCTCGCCCGACCAGGAGATGGCGAGGATCGCATCATCGAGGTCGATCATACCGAGGTCGCCGTGGTTGGCTTCGGCCGGGTGGACGAAGAAGGCTGGCGTGCCGGTCGAGGCCATGGTCGCCGCGATCTTCGAGCCGATGTGTCCGCTCTTTCCAACGCCGGTGACGATCAGGCGGCCGGTGATCTTGCTGATGAGTTCGACCGCTTCCGCGAAGGGCTCGGCAAGGCCGTTGTTAAGGGCACTTGCCAGCGCAGCCAGGCCTTCTGCTTCCGTGTTCACGGTGCGGATGGCGGACTGGGCGGCGGCCTTGCGATCGATCGGGGTCGAAAGAGTGTTTCTGCGCATGAAATGCGCTTAACGCCTCCGCAAAAGGATGTCCAACGCTGCGTTGAGCGTGCGTCGCCGCACGCATCAATTCTCCATTAACCATCGCTGTTTACGGTCCGGTAAAGCTTCGGCGCGGGGTGCGCCACATGACCGGGCGACGATGGCACCAACTCCTTGTGACAGGACAGGCTTGCGGGCGGCTGCACTGACGATAGCGGCCGGTGTCGCGTTCGCCTGCGTGCCCGCTGCCGCGCAGGACCTGCCGACACTGCGCGGAGCCGTCGCCGAGGAAGACATCAACAATGAGCTATTGGGCGGTGCAGCCTCTCAATCGCCATTCGGTGACGAGGAAGAGGCCCGGCCGCGACAAAGTCGCCAGCAGCGGCGGGCCGCCGCAGCGCAGGCTGCCGAGGCGGAGGAGGTATCCGCCGCCACGCGTACGCCCACCGCTACCTCCGAGGATCCGGAACGCAACCAGCGCGCGGCAGCCGATGCGATCCGCACTGGCGCGATCGAGGGCAGAGGCGCTGGGCCGGAAGAGAACCCGTTCGACCCGGTTGGCCTTCGCCTGGGAACCTTTACCGTGCGGCCGCGGCTCGATCAGGGTATCGGCTGGACGTCGAACGCCAATTCGTCAGAGGACGGCAAGAGCTCGACCTACTCCGAGACGGCGCTGCGCCTCAATGCCATCTCCGACTGGTCGCGGCACAGCGCGACCGTCGATGCCGGCCTCAACTGGCGCAAGTCCATCTCGGGCAAGAAGATCGATGAGCCGGAAGGCGGCATCAATGGTGAGCTGCGGCTGGATCTCGGCGGCGACATCAACGCGGTAGCCGGTGCCGGCTATCGCGTGCGCGAGGAGTCTGCGTCGTCGCCGTCGCTGGTCGCCGGCGTTGCTGACCGGCCGCTGCGCCACACGCTGACGGGGATCGTGGGCGTGACGCGCGACATCGCGCGCTTCCGCTTCGGGCTGACGGGCGACGTTTCCCGCAATTTCTATGGCGACGCGAAGCTCGACGACGGGTCGGTCGTCTCACAGGCGGAGCGTGATTCGACACTGGCGACGGCCAAGCTGCGGCTGGGCTATGAGATTTTTCCGGCGATCCGGCCGTTCATTGAGGCCGAGGCCGGCCGGCGCTTCTATGACGAGACGCGCGACAGCGCGGGCTACGAGCGCTCGGCCGACCGTTACGCTCTGCGTACAGGTGTCGAACTGGACCTGCATGAAAAGCTGACCGGCGAGATTTCAGGTGGCTGGCTGACAGAGCGGCCAGATGACGACCGGCTCGCCTCCATTTCAGGCTTTGTCACTGCTGGCCGGCTGTCGTGGTCGCCGGTCCGCGGCACGAGGGTCGACCTTAACGCCGCAACCGAAGTCGAAGGCACGACCAGTGCGGGCGAGACCGGTTCGCTGCTCTATACGGGCAGCGTAGAGGTGAATCATCAGCTGCGTTCGAACCTGACCGGCCGCGCGGCCGTCGGGCTCGAATACCGCGACTACGCGGCTTCGGATGCGCGTGACACGGTACTGTGGGGCGAGGCGGGTCTGACCTGGTGGCTGAACCGCTATGCCGGAATCACCGGCCGCGCGCGGCATGAGGTCCAGCGCAGCAATTTGCCTGGCCGAGACTACGACGAGACAAGCGTCTATCTCGGCATGACTTTCCAGCGCTGAGCGGCGGTCAGGCCGTCAGACTTGCGGACAGCAGCATTACACCCAGCAGGAAGACGAAGGCAGCGCCGGCGATCTCGATCGCCGCATGGACGCGATTGCCGGTGCGGCCATCGCCTGCAACTGCGACCGCCCAGTTCTTGGCGGTCACCGCAAGGATCGCGAGGACCGACACGGTGATCGCCGTGCCAAGGCCCATCGCGAGCACTGACAGCACGCCCGCCACATAAAGCCCGTTGAGGAAGGCAAAGGACAGGACGATCAGTGCGCCGGTGCAGGGGCGCAGGCCCACCGCAATGATCGCCGTCCATGCCGTCTTCCAGTCGAAGCGTTCGCCGCCGATGAGTTTCGGATCCGGCGCGTGCGAGTGGCCGCAGCTTGGGCAGACATCGTCATGATGGTGATGGCCATGATGTTGGTGATGATCGTGCGCATGGTCATGGTGATGATGACCATGGCTGCAGGCGTGATGATCGTGATGGTGGTGATGCTCGTGGTGGCTTGCCGCCGAGAGGCTGTGCGCAGGCTGGCCCACGAACAGGGCGCGCAGGCGCGGCCATGCCTTCTGCCACAGCAACCAGGCGCCGAACGCCGTCACCAGCACGTAGGAAGCAACTTCCAGGAAGCGCGTCGCGTCGGTCATCGATACCGACGTGCCGCGCAGGATCAGGAACACGGCCGCCATGATGATGATCGCCGTCAGTGACTGCAGCAGCGCCGACAGGAACGACAGCAGGATGCCGCGCCGCAACGCCACCTCGTTCGCCAGCATGTAGGAGGAGATCACCGCCTTGCCGTGGCCGGGCCCCGCGGCATGGAAGACGCCGTAGGCAAAGGAGAGGCCGACAAGCAGCCATGCCCCGCCGCCGCCATCACGCATCGAGCGCAGCGCGCCGGTCAGCGAGCGATAAAAGTTCTGTTGGTGGACGTTGATCCAGTTGAGCAGCCCCGCGAACATGCCGGTCGCGGGTAGCGTCGCCTCGTTCGAGCCGATGCCGAGCGAGCTTTGCGAATGGCCGGCCGAGACGAGCGTGGCAAGCAGGCCGGTGGCGGCGATCAGGAGGAAGGCGGCGCGCGTCGCGGGCTTCTGCATGAGGCTCGCAATTCCCTTATGAGCAGGTCAGTTCAAGGCGGGTGGCGAACAGCTTCGACATGTCGTTGCTGGACGGGTCCTCGAAGAACGCTTCCGTGAGCTTGTCCTGGTTCATCGCGATCGCCTCGTCGGGATCAGGGCGGACCACCGTCTTCTTGCAGCTCGCCGGCAGAGGGGCAACGGACATGTTGTCGTCTTCTGAAAAATCGATCGCCGTGTAGAAGGTCGGGTCATAGACACCGAAGGAGAGCGTGCCTTGCAGGGCCAGCTTCTCGACGGGCTTCGATTCAAAGAAGACGATCAGCTGGTTGTCCTGGTAGTTGGCGAGGATCGCCTCCGGCGGTGTCATCTTCACCGCTTTTCCCGCGTTTTCGACGAACTGGAAATAGTCGAACTCGGCAAGCGATTCGTGGATGACCTTGCCGACCTCTTCGAGTTCGTCGTCGTCGAGGGTCAGATCGGAATTCTTGTCGAATTCCAACAGGACGGTCGAGGAGAACAGGTCATCGAAGCGCCAGACATGGCGCAGTGCCTCGACCGCGCCATCGCCAGTGAGCGCCACTTCGAGATTCGCTTCGGCAAATACGTGAGGATGGGACAGGGCATTAGGCGTGGTCGCCAGGAGCAGGGCGGCCGCGGCCGAAATGATTGACCGTGTCGTCTTCACGTCCGTTCCGTTCCTTTTGGATCTTGCGCCAGCATCGTCAGAAACCCGGCGAAATTGGGACCTGCGAGCTCAACCCTCATGCTGCTTGAACCATTGCGCGAGGTAATCGACGAACACCCGGATCTTGGCCGGCAGGTAGCGCCGATGCGGATAGACGGCAAAGATGCCGCCGCCACGCGGTGTCCATTCATCGAGCACCGAGACAAGTTCACCGCTCGCAAGCGCCGGTTTGGCGATGAAGTCGGGCAGGGGCGCAAAGCCCAGCCCGGAGATTGCGGCAGCTCGTGTGGTCAATGGGCTGTTGACCTCGATAGGACCTGATACCGGAACCGAGAAGAGCTCACCATTCTCGCGCATGAATGGCCAATTCGCCAGCCAGCGGCCGTTGGTGTCGACAAGGCAGGGCAGCTTGACGAGGTCCTGCGGCTTTTCGGGCCTGCCAACGCGTTTGATGAGATCGGGCGAACCGCAAATCTTCAGCGAAAACGGCGCCAGCCGGCGCGCGATCATCGACGAATCTTCGAGCCGCGTGATGCGGATGGCGACGTCGAAACCTTCCTCAACGAGGTCGACGAAGCGGTCGTCGAGCTGGATGTCGAGGACAATGTCCGGATGTTCCTTCGCAAAGTCGATCAGCGACTGGCCGATAGGTGCGTCGGAGAAGGTCCGAGGTGCAGTCAGCTTGATGCGGCCGCGCACGTCGCCCGCCGAGTTGCGCACGCTCTCGGCCAGGCTGTCGATCTCCTGGATCAGCTCGGACGCGCGCTTGTAGTAGATGTGGCCGGCTTCGGTGAGCGAGAACTGGCGTGTGGTGCGGTTGAGCAGCAGGGCGCCAAGCTCGTCCTCCAGCTCACGGACATACTTTGACAGCAATGCCTTCGAACGCCCGATCTTGCGCGCGGCCGCCGAAAATCCCTCTGCCTCCACCACATCGACGAAGGCACGCATGCGTGTCAGCGTGTCCATATAACTCCCGCAAATCGTCCAAACTGGAACGAGGCGCGAAGCTTTGTTCATTTGGCGCGGCAGATCAAGGGCGGCCTTAGGAAATGGTAACTGTTGCAGGCGGGACTCACCCTTGCGCGAAGCTGTGAGAGACGTGAATTAGCCATTGATTGTGAAAAGCGATTTCCCTATATGCCCGCTTGCCCAAAGTCGCACGTGCCTGTGGGTGTCCGCCGTAACCTCGTTTGGTGAGGGAAATCGGTAAGGTACCTGGAGCCAACCACTCCAGTCGGTCAGACGGCCAACCGCTGATCCGAGGACACCTTGAAGCAACGACGGTGCGGGCCTTTCTGGTGCTTGCCGGTTGTCCATAGACCGGGGTTACTGAAGAGGCACACCTTCATTGCCGGCAGTGCGGAGGGTTCTCCAAGCCAAGGCAGACAAAAGAACGAATCTTCGCCGCAAGGCGCAGGTTCATAGCCGCGCGTGAAGCGTCTCAGGTTCGGTGTCCTCCACCGGCCGAACCTCGATTCACCCAACGCGTTCCTTTGTCCGTGCAGGACCATGGTCTGAGGGCCGGAACATCCTGCAGCTTGCTCGATGCGGAGAACCACGATGGCAACCCAGCGTATCCTCGACTTCCTTGCCACCCGACGACCGGCTGGTCCGTGCCTTGTTGTCGACCTCGACGTGGTCCAGGAGAACTACCGCGCCTTCGAGCGCGCGCTGCCCTATTCTAAGATCTACTACGCCGTGAAGGCCAACCCGGCGCCGGAGATCCTGCGCCTGCTGGCTTCGCTCGGCTCCTGCTTCGACACCGCATCGGTCAACGAGATCGAGATGGCGCTCGACGCCGGCGCGACCGCTGACCGCATCAGCTACGGCAACACCATCAAGAAGGAGCGCGACGTCGCGCGCGCCTACGAACTCGGCATTCGCCTGTTCGCCGTCGACTCCGTCGAGGAGGTCGAGAAGATCGCGCGCGCTGCTCCGGGCAGCCGCGTCTTCTGCCGCGTCCTCACCGATGGCGAAGGTGCCGAGTGGCCGCTGTCGCGCAAGTTCGGCTGCGTCCCGGCGATGGCCGTCGACGTGCTGCGTCATGCGCGCTCCCTCGGCCTCGACGCCTACGGCGTGTCGTTCCACGTTGGCTCGCAGCAGACCAACCTGGACGCCTGGGACCGCGCGCTCGGCGACGCCAAGATGGTGTTCGACACGCTCGCGAACGAGGGCATCGTCCTGCGCATGGTCAACATGGGCGGCGGCTTCCCGACCCGCTACCTGCGCGATGTGCCGGCGGCTTCGGCCTACGGCGAGGCGATCTTCGAGGCGCTGTCGCGTCACTTCGGCAATCGTCTGCCGGAGACGATCATCGAGCCGGGCCGCGGCATGGTGGGCAATGCCGGCGTCATCAAGTCGGAAGTCGTGCTGATCTCCAAAAAGGCTGACAACGACAACGTGCGCTGGGTCTACCTCGACATCGGCAAGTTCGGCGGTCTCGCCGAGACGATGGACGAGGCGATCCGCTACCCGATTGCAACGCCGCACGACGGCGATGCGACCGCGCCCTGCATCCTCGCCGGCCCGACCTGCGACTCGGCGGACGTTCTGTACGAGAAGACCCCGTATCCGCTGCCGCTGTCGCTGAGCATCGGTGACGAGGTGCTGATCGCCGGCACCGGCGCCTACACGACGACCTACTCGGCGGTCGCGTTCAACGGGTTCGAGCCGCTGCGCGCCTACGTCATCTGACGCAGGGCTTTCAGGCGATCCGAACAAGCGCCAGGCGGGCCATCCGCCTGGCGAAGCTCACCCTGAAATCAGGCCTATTCTTCAAGGACGCTGAAAGATGTCCACGCAGGCTGCCGTCATCTCCGTTCCCTCTATCGCGATCGCTGCCGAAAGCGCGCAGGATGTTGCCGCGCGCGAGGCGCTGCTCGACCGCGCGATGGGGCGCATGCGCAAGCGCAAGTCGTCGGAAAAGTTGCGCCGCGGCCGGCTGCCGGCTGAGGGCCTCGCCTTCTCTGCGAAGGACGAGAATGGCATGCTGGTCGGCACCGTGCGCCTCTGGAACGTTCAGGCAGGCGAGGGCGGACCGGCGGCGCTGCTGCTCGGACCGCTTGCGGTCGATCCGTCGCTGAAGGGCGCGGGCATCGGCTCGGCTCTGATGCAGCACGCGATTGCGGAGGCTGCGCGGCTTGGCCACGGCGCGATCCTGCTGGTCGGCGATGCGCCTTATTACGCGCGCTTCGGCTTCAGCGCGGATCGCACCGGCAAACTGTCGATGCCTGGACCTTATGAGCGTCACCGTTTCCTCGCGCTCGAGCTGCGTGCTGGTGCGCTTGACGGTGCGCGCGGCGTGCTGCGCGCCTCTGGCAGAAAAGCAAAGCCCGCGCACGAGGCGCGGGCTGCCTGACTTCCAAAACTGTCCGACGATCAGTCGGTGACGGTGTAGGATGCCGTCTCGCAAAGGTCGGTGGTGTCCTCGATAGCGTCGCCATCGTCGAACACGATGCGCAGGTCGTACTCGCAGGCGCGGCGGCCGTCGGCGATGGTCACGTTGACGGTCTCGCCCGATCCGAGGACGTCCGTGCCGAGGATGTCCTCCTCCCAGCTCTTGACGTTCGACGGCGACGCATAGAGCTCGGTGATGACAAAGCTGCTCTTGTTGATCAGCTTGAACACCATGTCCTCAGCCATCGCCGAAGTCGGCAGAATTGCCAGCGCCGCAAGAGCCGGCAGGTACCTCAGAAAACGCATTAGATGCTCCCCAAAAGAAATTTACGCTGGGTCACTTACGACCTTCGCGTGTGCCGTGAAAGGGGAGCTCAAGTAAAAAAAGCGGCCGGTTGGCCGCCTTTCCCGAAAAATTCCTGGATCAGATCACCTGGCTCAGCTGCATGGCGATCGACATGTCGCCAGCGACCTTGATCTTACCGGTCATGAAAGCCATCGTCGGGTTCAGTTCGCCCGCGATCAGGTCCTCAAAATTGTCCTTCGAGATGGTGATCGTGCAGTCGGCATCAGCATCAGTGGTGGTGACGTTCTGACCGTCGATGACGATCACGCCGTCGCTGCCGAGATCGAACTTCACCGACTTGCTGAAGCCGGAGCCGGAAACCTTTTCGCGGATCTTCTCTGCAATAGCATCAAGGCTCATCGTGTACTCCCATCCGGGCCTTCCGGCCTCCCAATTGAACGATGGGAACACATAACAAGTAATTGACGTTTACGTCAACGTGAAGATGTGGACTTGTGTTCGGTATCGAGCAGACGATCAAGAAGCTCTATGAGCTTGTCGCGGGCTTCCCTGCCGCCGAGGCGGTCAACGAAACGCTGCTCGTGTGTCTTCCAGATGGCGAGCATCCTCTCCGCGAACCGATGGCCTTCCGGCGTCAGATGCAGCGAATGAGAGCGCTTGTCGTTGGCCGACTTGCGCCGCTCCGCGAGGCCGCGGCGTTCCAGTCCGTCCATCAGCGCAACGAAATTGGCGCGCTTGATGCCGAGCCGCTCGGCGACTTCAGTCTGCTTGAGGCCCGGTGAGCGGGCGATCAGCACGAGAACGGAAAATTCAGCGGGGCGGAGCCGCAGCTCGGAAAATGTCTCCAGGAAGTCCTGGAATACGAGCAGCTGCGCGAGGCGCAGCTTGTAGCCGATGATGTCCTCAATATCGGGAACCGACAGCTTGCGTAATGCCTCCGCCTCGTCGGATTGGCTGTCGGAAGGTGGACTGCTTTCTGCGCTCGTCATGTGTCTCCGGCACCTCGACTATGCGTCTGCAGATCGGAAGCTACGCCCGCCCGAATCGCGGCTCCCACATGCTGTGTTTCACCGCTATCACAACTGGTGGCCGATCAACAGTAATCGTCAAGTGTGCCGCACTAACGAGGTGCTTCTGACGCCGCCGTCTTGGTTTGACTGGTGCCGACCTGGTCCTTGGGCAGATAGTCGATCTGTTCGACCAGAATCTCTCGGATCAGATCTTCGCCGAGCCTCTCATTGAGACCTGCGCGCAGCGTCTCGCGGAAGCTGTCGACGTCGAAGTTCTTGCGCGAGGTGAAGTCGATTTCCGGATGGCCGTAGAGGTGCGTGTAGACGAGGTCGCTAAGCAGCGCCTCGGCCGGCAGCTTCAGCTGTGCCAGCCTCTTCCCCTCGGCGGTGTAGACGAGGCGGGCAAGGAAGTAACCGTGAACCTTGCCGTTCTCGAAGATGGGTACCGAGATGATGCCGGTCCGCACGTAGTCCAGGCCGGCGAACGCGGTCGCCTGGGCCTCTTCTTCCGTGTCATCCTTCGTAGCCGACTGGAAGGAGAAGATCAGCGCGCCCGTCGTGGCGATGCTGATCCACAGTGCGGCCGCCATCAGTTTGATCATTGAGTCGATGCCATGTGGCCGAATTCGCTTGCGGAGTAGGTGCCGTCAGCCTCGGCGCGCTGAATGGCATCCTGCATCAGTTCGGCAACCTCGTTCACCGCATTGAGGTGGGCGAGGATGGCGCGCTCGTTGAGGGCGAGCTTTTCGCGCAGCCGCTTGATATCGTCGTAGTGCTGCGCCTGCAACGTGGCGGCACCAAGAGACGAGATTGCCTTGTTCAGTTCGTAGAGATAGCGGCTCTTGCGAGCATTCGAGCCCTTGATGTCGAAGCGGATGTCGGTGCGGATGGCAGCGGTTTCGGCTTCGACCGTTTCCTCGATGCGACTCAAAATTGCAGACAGGTTCATGAGCGCAGCTCCAGCCTCAGCGCTGGGAGCTCCTGTTCGCATGAAATCTGGTGCGTCCTGCATATAGCTTTTCTCATCTGACTCAAATTGTTGGGGGCTCAAATTTCGGCGGTTGCAGTTGCAGAACGGTCCTGGCTGACCGCTTGCGCAATCGTCCGCTGAATCTCATCGAGGAGGGCTGCCGACTTCAGCGCCTGAATGTCGGTGTCGGTCTCGCTGGTGGTCTCAGCGGCGGATGCGCCCTGCTGGTCATCCTTGTTGTAGTAGTTGTTCAGGATGCGCTCGGCGATGCCGATGCCGCCGGTCTCGGCGAGTTGATTAGCGAGCTGTTCGGCCATCATGGAGTGCCACATCTCGCCCGCCAGTCCCTCGCCGTAGACCGACTCCGTATCCTTCGGCAGCATGGACTGCAGGAATGTCTGCAGCACCAGGGCCTCGAACTTCATGAAGGCATCAGAACGGGGATTCCTGGCGGGCGCAGAGGACTGGATGTCGCCGGCCCCGGCGATGCTGAACTCTGCTCCGGCATTCCGTGCTGCCGCATGTGCAGCGAGCTTCTCGCGCGCCGCGTCGGCTGCAGCCGGATCGGCAGCACGCACGACATCGAGCACTAGATCGCTCTGCAAGGGAACGGCCAAGGGTTATCTCCCGCTTGATCTGATGTCGCTAATATGGCGCGACAAGCTTGTGGCAGGCTTACTTTGGGGTACCCAAGCTGCGCTCAATAATTTCGAGACGCGCCTTCTCTTCTTCTTCACGTTCCTCCAACTGGGCGGCCTCCCGCCACGCTTCCTCGACGCGCTTGGTGCGGGCGGTCGCAGCGGCAACGAGCTTCGCTTCCTCCTGTGCCAGCACTTTTTCATGCTCTTCGCGGGCAACCGCCGCACCAATGCGGCGGTTGTAGATGTCCGGGAAAAGGCCGGGCATCGGCGACGCTCGGTTCAGCGAATCCAGAAGTTCCGCTGCGTCCTGCCTTGCCTTCTGCGCTTCCGTCAGATGCTGGGCGTGGCGGGTCTCGTGGAGACCCTTGATCTGCTTTTGCAGCCGGATGAGCCGTTTCAAGCGGCCGGCACGCGATTCCATGGCATCAACCTCCCAAGGTTGTTGGCAGGAAGCCGTCGGCAAACAGCGACAGCATGATGCCGATACCGAAGTAAAGCATGATGAGGCCGCCCGCGACGGTGAAGGGCAGGGACACGAAGTATACGGGGATGTGCGGCGCCAGCTTGTTGATGAGGCCGATCGTCAGGTTCGCAAGGATCGCGTAGGCGATGAAGGGGCTCGCAAGGCGCAGCGTCAGGTAGAAGGATTGCGCAAGCGTATCGGTGAGATCGATCAGCGCGCCCTGGGCGTCGAACAGATTTCCAACCGGTGCGACCTGGTAGGAGATGATCAGCGCCTTCACGACCTCGTGGTGAAAGTCGAAGGCGAAGAGCACGATCAGGGCGCAGAGCGTGATAATGGCCGCGAGTGCCGGCTGCGGCTCGGCTTCTTCCACAATCGTGCCCGGAATGCCGCCGAGGCCTATCGCGTTCGCGATGACCGACCCGGCAAACTGCAGGGCGAGAACATAGAAGCGGGTTACGAGGCCCATTGTGGCGCCGATCAGCAGCTCGGAGCCCACCAGCAGAACCTTGGACGAGGCCTGACCGCCGGTATGCGGCAGGATCGCGTCCCACAGATGCGCCAGCATGGCCCAAGTAATCGCGAGAGCCGCGAACAGCCGTATGTGTGGTGCAACTCTCGCGCTGGAGAGGCCCGGCATCAGCATGAAGCAGGCCCCGATCCGGCAGAATGCGAGGAAGGCCGAGAACGCGATAGCGTCGAGCGGCAGGCTTGGCAGCATTCTCCCGCCTTACGAGATCGAGCCGAGCACGCGAACCTCCACGCCGCGTGCGATCTCGACGTGAGACAGGACGGGCAGAGTCGGGAACAGGCGCTCGACGATCATGCGGACGTAAGGCCGCGCATCCGGTGCCGTGACGAGGACAAAGCGCTCGCCGGCGTCGAGATGCTGGCGCACCGCCTTGGTCATTTCGTTGCCGAACTCCTCGAGAAGGCGCGGGTCGATGTCGAACTCGCGAATCTCGCCCTTCTGGTCGCGCTTCAGGGCTTGATGGAATGCCAGGTCCCAGCGATTGCCGAGACGCAGGACCTTTAGCACGCCGCCTTCGGTGAGGTCGCCGCAAATCTGCTGCGCCATGCGGATGCGCACATGTTCGACGATCTGCTCGGTGCGGCGAACATGCGGCGCAATCTCGGCGATCGCCTCGATGATGAGGTGCAGGTTGCGGATCGAGATGCGCTCGGCAAGCAGCAGCTTCAATACGGCCTGCAGGCCCGGATAGGAAATGTGCGAGGTGCAGATCTCGTCGATCAGCTTGCGGTATTCCTGGTCCTGCCGCTCGATCAGCGCCTTCATGTCCTTGTAGGACAGGAGCTGCGGCAGGTTGTTGCGGATTACTTCCGACAGATGCGTGAGCAGCACCGACAAGTTGTCGGCGAAGGTGTAGCGCTCGCGCTTCAGATCTTCAGCGAAGGCTTCCGACACCGAGTAGGCGCGCATGCCGAAGGCCGGCTCCCGGACTTCCTCGCCGGGGATCTGCGGCAGCGGACCGTTGCCGAGCAGGACCATGACCTCGCCGACGCGCATGTGGTATTCGGCAACCACGGTGCCGTGGATCTTGATCTGGTAGGCCTTCGGCGGGATCGTGAAGTCGTCGGTGAGCTTTACCTCCGGCACGACGAAGCCGTACTGCGTCGCGAACTTCTTGCGCATCTTGCCCATGCGGAACGCCAGTTCCTGCTGGGAGGTCAGAAGGCGCGTGGACAGCTGCTTGCCGACGAGGAGCTCAATCTCCGGGGTCTTCAGCGACGCCTTGATCGACTGCTTCTCCTCTTCGACCTTTGCCTGTGCCGTCTGACGTTCGGCGGCAGCGGCAGCTTCAGCCTGCTTCTTCCGCTGAAGCGGAATGAAGTAGGCAACCGCGCCCATGGCCAGCGCCAGGGCGAAGAACGGGATCGCCGGCAGGCCCGGCATCAGGCCAAGCGCGCCGATCAGCACAGCGGCGACCGAGAGTGCGCGGGGGTAGGCACCGAGCTGACCGAACACGGCCTCGTCGGTCGCACCACGTGTACCGCCCTTGGAAACGACGAGGCCGGCGGAGAGCGAGACGATCAGCGCCGGGATCTGAGTCGCCAGACCGTCACCGACCGACAGCTTGACGAAGACATCGGCGGATTCGGACATCGCCATGCCGTGGCGCGTGTAGCCGATCGCGATGCCGCCGATGATGTTGATGGCGGTAATGATGAGGCCGGCGATCGCATCGCCGCGCACGAACTTCGACGCGCCGTCCATCGCGCCGAAGAAGGAGGATTCCTCTTCCAGTTCGCGACGGCGCTTCTGCGCTTCCTTGTCGTCGATGATGCCGGCCGAAAGGTCGGCATCGATGGACATCTGCTTGCCGGGGATCGCGTCGAGGGTGAAACGGGCGCCGACTTCCGCGATACGGGTGGCGCCCTTGGTGATCACGATGAAGTTCACCACGATCAGGATCATGAACACGATCAGGCCGATGACGAAGTCGCCGGCCATCACGAGATTGGAGAAACCGCCGATGACGTAACCCGCGGCGTTCACACCGTCATTGCCGTGGGACAGGATCGCGCGGGTGGTCGCGATCGACAGCGCCAGGCGCAGCATGGTGACGATCAGCAGGACGGTCGGGAACGAGGTGAAGTCGAGCGGCTTCTGCATCCACAGCGCGACCATCAGGATCAGCACCGATACCGCCAGCGACAGGGCAAGGCCGAAGTCGATCAGGAAGGCCGGGATAGGAAGAAAGAGGATCGAAAGGATCGTGATGACGCCCATGGCGAGCGCAATGTCACGACCGTGAGTGCGAGCCAGGGGCAGGGGAGCCGAATCGATAAGCGCCATGAACTTCCGCCGTCATCCATCTTTCGCGCGCACGGAGCGCACACGTTGCAGGACACTAGAAGGTCAAGCTTGCGCGAAGGATGTGATGCCGGAAGCCGGTGCTGGGAAGCAGCCAGATAACCGGTCAGAAACCGGTTTCGATGCGCTGGAACATCACGTTGGTGAAGGAGGCAATCTGCGCGCCGATGAAGGGTGCGGAGAAGGCGACGGCCAGGAGGATCGCGACGATCTTCGGGACGAAGGTGAGCGTGATTTCCTGGATCTGCGTCAGCGCCTGGACGAAAGCGATACCGACGCCAACGAACATGGCCACAGCAACCGCCGGCCCGGATCCGGTCAAAACCGTCCAGATGGCGAATTGCGCGATGTCGAGAGCGTCGGCCTCATTCATGCTTCGGACTGGTCCGTATCGGAATCTGCAGGAGCGTCAGGAGCGGCAGCCGTCGCCTCGCGGACGGTGAAGCTTGCGCCCATCGGAACCTTGGTGCCGTTGTCGAGGACAAGAACGGTTCCGTCGGAGTAGACTTCGACCTGCTTTACAATGCCGCTCGCCTTGCCGTCCATGGTTTCGACGTGGCGGCCGATCAGATCAGAGGCTTGCGTCAGGGTATTGCCCAGCAGCATCGACTGCAGCTTGTTGTTCATCTGGATCGACTGCTCGACCTGCGAAAACGTCGCAAGCTGGGCGACATAGTCCGTCGATTCCATCGGAGCCGTCGGATCCTGGTTCTTCATCTGGGCGACGAGCAGCTTGAGGAACGACTGGTAGTCGACCGTCTGGGCGCTAAGGGCGCTGGCCGACGACGTTGCGGTTGCGCTCGTCGTGGAACTGACTGCAGACACTGTCATCGTCGCTACTCCGCGGCTGTGAGGAGGGTTGGCTGCTTTGCGCCGGCCTGGTTGAGGATCTCCGCTTCGAGCACATACAGACCACGAATTGCCTTCAGGGCTTCGTAGACGTGACCCTCGTTGACGAGGCGATCAATATGCTTGAGCGTCGACAGGATGTGCTCGTCGGAGAAGCAGGCGAGAAGCAGCGGCATCGACTTGCGCAGCATTTCGCGTGCCTCCGGAGCGCCGTCCGGATTCATCAGGATCATCTGGACGATGAAGTAGAGTTGGCGTAGCGGCGTTGTTGCCTGGTCCGGCTGCAGAACATGTCCCTCAAGCAGGAAATGGACGTCGTTGAGGAATTCGAGCGAAACCTTACGGTCGGTGCGGATCACCGCGCCGTTGACGTAGATCTTCTCGTTCGCCTTCAGGGTGATCTTGAGGGTGTTCTTCATTGGATGCCATCACGGATGATCTGAGAGACCTCGATCAGCCCATCGAAATTGTCGGATTTGCCCTGCCGGATCGCCTCGGCTTCGCGAAGCAGCCACAGGCCGATGGAAATGAGGTTGGCACGCAGCTCCTGCGGCAGGCCGTTGTCCTCGCTTCCAAGGTCCTCAATGAACGTGGTCCAGACACGGTTCAGGAAGTGGATGGCATGCACCGCCTCGATCGAGAGCGGGCCCTTGTCCTTGGCAGCGATCAGCATGTCGATGGAGCGCGAGAGAATTTGCTTCTCGCGGTCCTTGGCGTCCGCCACGGAGTCGGACTGAATTTCAGCATAAGCAAACTGGTACATGCGGTATCCGTGCTTGTGGCAACGTTCAAATTGATCAGGACAGGTACTTCAGCAGGCTCATTTGCTGCATCCTGGCCGTTAGCGAGTATGAAATCTCAAGTTGGGTCATCAGACCCGTGACCTTTGTGGAGGCTTCGTATGGATCGATGCCCTCGAGGTCATTGATGCTCAGTTCGAAGAGGTCGATTTGCATGTTCATGCGCTCGTTTGCCTCCTCGATACGCTTCTGGGTGACGCCGACATAGCCCTGCTGCTTCGCGAACTCGCTGACAGCGACGCCGGTCGAGGCAAGGGCCCGCTCAAGAAGCACCTGGCGAGCTTCGCCAGTGAGCGACGCCTGCGAGAGCGCGGCGACCGTAGCCGCTGCCTTCGCCAGTTCCTTGATCGCGGTGATGTTTGCGGAAACGGAAGTCTTCGCGGTTTCGGTCAGGGTGATCCGCGAGGTGATTTCCTCATCGGTCGCTTTGGACCACGCGTCCCAATTGGTGCCCGTGAACATCGGCTCGATGGAGTCGAGGAAGGTCTCCATTTCGGCTCCGGTCATCGGGTTCGAGGCGGAGAAGTTGGCCAAGGCGGTTTCGAACGCCTGCCGATTGGGCGAGTTTGGGTCGAGGAAGTCGTTGAACGGCTTCACATCCGTGTTGATGCCGGCGAAGATGTACTCACCGTTGAGGTTTGTGTTCAGGATAGCCGTCATGGCGGACAGGACGGACTCTGCCTGGTTCTGGATGATCCGGCTGTCGCCGACATCGGACGCCGCGGTGGTCAGTGCCGCCATTAGTTCGTTGGAGAGTTCGGTCAGGTCCTTCAGAGCTACCTGCGTCGAATCCAAGCGCGACCCGGCGAGCTGATTGGTGTCGATGAGGCCGCTGAGTCGGCTGACTTCCCGGTGCAGCGATGCGGAGATGCCGGCACGCGCGCCGAGCGCGAGTCCTACGTCCGCGACGCGAAGGGTCTGCACTTCCTTCTGTGCCTTGGTCAGATCAGACGTCATTTTCTGCGTCTGGTACTGTAGGGCCTTGGAAATGGCCTGCGAGGAGACGAAGGATACCTTCATGGGCCTATCTCACCACACTAAGTAGGGTCTCGAGCATTTCGTCGATCATCTGCAACAGCTTTGCGGAGGCTGCGTAGGACTGTTCCAGCTCAAGCATCAACGCCATTTCTTCGTCGACGTTGACGTTAGTTACATTCGACAGCGCCTCCGCGGTGCGCACCAGTAGGGCGCTCTTGGTTTCGGCGCCGTAGTCGGCGTTCTTGCGCGCATCTTCGAGCCAACTGATCGCGCCGGTCGAGTAGTTCATCAGGCTCATCTCGTAGGATGAACCGTCGGCGCCGACGAACGTCTGGTGCGCGTCCATGGCGGTGCTGAACTTGTTCAGAAGGCCAGTGAAGTTGGCGTGACGCTCCGCCGGAAGGCCCGGATTGATGTCGTAGTTGATGCCGTCGCGCAGCTTGATTGGATCGACATCCGGGTTGATCGCGATCTTCCCGGCGAGCCCCGTCTTCCTGTCGGCCGTTGTGAGGTCGACCGAGGGGTCGACCGAGACGAACAGACCTGCGCTGAAGCTGCCGGGGGTGTTCGGGTCTTCTTCGGAGAAGGCCAGGATGAGACCACGCGCAACCTCATCAAGTTGAGCCTGGAGACCGCCAGCGTAGTCATCGCGCAGCTGAAGCATCGCAGCCAGCGTGCCGCCGGCATTCGTATTTGCACCGTTACCAGGCGACAGAGGTACACCATCCACCAGGATCTGACTGCCGACCGTGTCGCTGGCAAAGATCGGCGTCGCGGTGAACTGAATTGACCGCGGAGTTGACTCGAACAACGTCATGCCGTCGGCCGTCACGATCATCATGTCGTTGTTGGCCCTGGTAATCGTCGAGATCGGCACAAGCTCGGCAATGCGGCTGAGCAGCTCGTCGCGCTGGTCGTATGCGTCGAGGGCCTCACGTCCAGAAGTGGTCGCGAGCTTGATCTCGTCATTAACCTTCTGAAACTGGGCAAGCAGCGTGTTGAGTTCAGCTACTCCGAGCGCGATCTGGCTATCCATTTCGGCACGGAATTTCTGGATCTGGCTCGTGCCATCATTGAGAGAGCGCACGAGGCTGCGTGCTGCCTCGATCGCATTCTCACCAAGAGTACGGTTGGACGGCGTCGACGAGTAAAGCTGGATTGCTTCCTGCATCTTGCCCAGAAGCGTTGCTGGCGAGGTGGCATTGTCGACGCCGTTGACAGCAAGATTCAGCCTGTCGAGACCGTTGACGATCGTGCTCTGCGCCGTCCATCCCGAAAGCGCGTTCAGGTTCTGCCTGAAGAGTGCTTCGTCGGTCGCCCGCCGCACTTCGGCAATCCGGTTCCCAGGCGCGAGACTCGAGACGATAGAGGTTCGTCTCGAGTAGTTCTCGTTATACGCGTTCGCGATGTTCTTGGAGACGACCGTGGTCTGTCGCTGGGAGTTAAGGAGCGAGTTCTGCGCGATATTCAGTGCAGTTGAAAGTGACATTATTCCCCAGTTCCCTTACCCCAGCTGATCACCTATCGCTTCAGGTTGACCAGAACATCCATGAGATCGCCGCCGGTCTGGAAGACCTTCGAGTTTGCGGTGTAGTTGCGCTGGGACTCGATCATGTTGGTGAGTTCCTCAGCGATATCGACGTTAGAGTTCTCGACTGCACCGGACTTGATGGCGCCAAGAGAAATCTCGTTCGGCTTGCCGAACTTCACCTGTCCCGACTGGAGACCTTCCTGGAAGACGTTGCCAGGCAGCACTGACAGCTGATCCGGGCTCTGCACATACGCGAGGTCGAGACGGTAGAGTTTCTCCATCGCGCCGTTAGCGTATTGAACCGACAAGATGCCGTCTTCGTCGATGACGATACGATCGATCGCCGACGGACGAGACCCGTTCATTTCGGCTGCCAGCGGCGTATAGTCTGTCGCCAGCTGGCGCATGTCGCTGATATCGACGTTGATTTTGTTTCCGTTGAGACCGGTAAGATCGATCTCGAGTGCGGTATTTGATCCCGTCGCCAGCTTGCCCGTCGTAGGATCAAAAGTGAGCGTCATCTGCTGCAGAGGACCAGTAGCGGGGTTGCCCGTGGTTGGGTCCGTATATGGGAAAGCCGTCGCACTAGATGCATCGGGCTGGTAGTAGATCGCCACTTCCCATTCATTTGCAGCGGTCTTGGTAAAGTAGATATCCAACCGGATTGCTTCACCGGCATTGCCGATTGCAGTCAGGCCCGACTTAAAGATGGACCCCGCCTCCATCCCTTGACGTATGACCGCGTCGTTGGTCGGATTGTTGGAGGGCAACTGGCCGGGGGTCGCGGGGTTGTAGATTGGCGCGTCAAAAGGAAGGTTCGAGGCAAGCTTTCCCGCTGTCGACGCTACGCGCTCTAAGCCCGTTGTGGGGATCGTGACCCGCTCGTAGTCGCCATAGGTCGTGGTAGTGCCAGGCTCGCCGAGCGCATAGCTGCGGCCCATGAGGTAGTAGCCGGCGGCATTCACCAGGTTGCCGTTGCCGTCAGGGATGAAAGAGGCGGCACGCGAGAGGAAGGGCTTTCCTGCTGCGTCCTGGACGACGAAGAAGCCGTTTCCATCGATGGCAAGGTCGGTGACGGAGGTCGTATACTGCAGGTTACCAGCGCTCATGTCGTAGCGGACCTGCGTGGAGATGCCGCCCGAGACGTAGCTCGTGCCGGTATTCGGCACGACCAGCGAGGAGAACGCCACGCTTGCCTTCTTGTAGCCGTGGGTGCCGGAGTTGGCGATGTTATCCGCAACGGTTGCAAGGCGGGTGGCCTGTGCGTTCATGCCAGACACGCCGGTGCGCATCATGCCATACAAGCTCATGGGTTCTTCTCCTGAAGATTCAGACAGCTTGGAGTGAGACTAGCTGTTCTGTCTTGCGTGAAGCTGGCCAGCGCCTGCGTCCTCGTGATCGCAGGCGCCAGGGATGATCACGCTACGAGCCGGTAGCCGAGGAAACGCTTCGAATCGATCGGGTCGTATCCGAGGCGCTCACGCAGCTTCTTGCGCAGCTTGCTGATGTGGCTTTCGACGACGTTCTCTTCGACGTCCTCGTCGAAGATGCCGTAGATCGCGCCGAAGACCTGGCTCTTGGTTACGCGACGGCCCGCGTTCATCGCCAGATACTCGAGGATGCGGCGTTCGCGGCGCGGCAGCGGCAGCGGCTGGCCCTCGATTTCCGGATCGCGGCCGTCCATGAAGATGCGCAGCGGTCCGAACTCTGAGTAAGGCTTCTCCTCCTGAACGCGGCGGCGGATTGCCGTGATGCGCGCCAGGATTTCGCGAATGTGAACCGGCTTACGGACCACGTCGTCGACGCCGGCCTCGAACAGCTTCAGCGTCTGCTCGAGCGACTGCTGCTCGAGAAGCGCGATCACCGGAGCCGTGGTGCGGTCGCGGATCTGGCGCGGCGAGACGATGCTGCTCGACGCCTCCCCGATCAGGAATGCGTGCACTGCCTTGAGGTCGTCATCCGAAACGCTGGAGACCCACTCTCCAAACTCGTCGGGGCCAAACCCCGCGCTCGCGACACCCTCGCGATCAAAAAGTGATTGATAACCGTCCTTAACGAGCTCGCGCTCGTCGACAATCACTATCATCGGCCCGCCTCCGAATCAGTTGCCCAAAATTGTTCACAAAGGGTTACTCGCACGGGTGAATCCCCCACAATGGTCAGATTTTGTGGGGTGGTTTTTGGGAGTCTGAGGGGTCTCGGAACGACAGCGAAAAGCAACTATGAGTTGCAGAACTTTCGTGCTTCGGGCGTCCAATTTCCGAAGCCCGTGGTGACCAGATTCGTGATCACCCGACAGATGTAGCGCTGCTGTGCAGGGTCGTTGTTGGGGCCCGCATGATAGCGGGCAACAGCCATCGCCCATGAGTCGTGACGCTTCTTCAGGTCGGCCAGGAAGCGGGCCGCGTAGTCGACGTTCCGCGCAGGATCCAGCATTTGCCTGACGCCGGAAAACTGTTGGGAATGATAGTGATAGTTGATCTGCATGCAGCCGAGATCGATCAGCTTCTTGCCTTCTCTCCGCGCGCTTTCAAACGTGCGGACGGCGTCCTGCGGTGAGCGCGGATAGACGGCGCGTCCCTCGATGTTGAGCGCCCAGGCGTAGAGGCTGCCCTTTCGGCCGGTCTCCGTCAGCCCCACGGCGTAGAGAACGCCGACCGGCACCTTGTGCCGCACGGCGGCACGCAGGATTTCCGCCTCGCAGCGCGCCGTGCTTGCAACTGCGGCTGTGGTGAAAACGCTAGATGTAAATGCCGCCAGAAGAACGATCAGCCACCTGGTCGCTCTGGGCAATGCCTTCCGCATTTCCACCTGCCGTCCTGCCTCTTTCCTGGCCGTTGCCTGCATGGTCACCCTGCTTTGCCGCCTGGTCGAAAGCATCGCTGCCGCGGCTGTCGGCATTGGCCTGCTGGTTGCTCGCATTCGCGCTCGACGGAGACTGCTGGATGGTCACCCGGTCGACGTCGTAGCCAACAGCGCGCAGCGCCTTCACGATGGCGTCATGATCGCTTGAGAGGCGTCTGTGGGCCTCGCTCGACTGGACCTGGATTTCAATCGCAAGTTGTTCTCCGGTGGCCGTCAAGCGGGCCGTCACCATCCCAAGTTCCAGGGGGTTCAGCTGGATCTTGAGGGTGCTCGTTCCGGACTGGGCGGCGGTGCCCGGAGTGGCTCCAAGGGAAGCTGTACCAACAAGTGCCTGACGCCATGTCGGCTCGGCATCGATGGCCGCCACGACACCTGCGGAGGTTACGCTGAGGGTCTGGCCCGGAGACGGAGCCATGGCCGCGCTGAAGCCGACGACATCAACCTTTCCGGCGAGTTGTGCCGACTGCCCCTGCAGAGGCAGCGTCGTCTTGGGACGCGTTGACGATGCGTCGTCCGATGAATTGTTGGCGACCTGCGTCGGAGATGCGTTGCCCTGCTTGACCGGCTCGTCTGCGGCCGCCGGTTGTGCTTGCCCGGGCCGTTCGGCGGTCGCGACCGTCTTCTGCTGACCGCGATTGCCAGCGCCGCGCTCCCCGCTTCGCTGCTGGTCCTGCGACGCGTTGTTCGCAATTTGCACGACCGAGGATGCGGTCTGCGTCATGGCAGGCTTTTCGCCAGTGCTCGCCCTCGGCTCGGAAACAGGTTCTCCCGCATCAACGGCTTGTTGCTCGACGTCCGGGGCAGCGACACTCTCCTTCGCGGCCTGCTCGGCGCGTTCGCTCACCCTCGCCAGCGCATCAAGCAGCTTGCGCGCGGGGTCCGGCTTGCCGGACAGCCCGTCATCGCCAGCGTCGGCCTGAACGGGCGGCACATCCCCGTCGAGCGACGGCTGAGGCTTGTTGGCGGGATCTGGTGCGTCGGTCAGCAGCAACGCGAGTGCAGCTTCGGCATCTGATTCTGTTTCCTCGTCGAGCGCAGGGGCACCGTCCAGTACGGGGGCATCCCCCTCAGACTCCTGCGCGGCAGCCGTCGACGAGTTCGACCAGGTCGGCTTTGCCTCGGCGGCCTCGGCTTTCCTGCGGTTGCCCTGCGACGGGCGGTCTTCTGCGGCTGCCGGCGCGAGGAGATTATCGAAGCTCTTCGCGTCCTCATCTCCCTGCGAGCCGCGGGCAGCTGGCTGACCGGCGGTGGCAACGGCTAGACCGGGGAGGGCAACGGTCATGTTCATTGTGCTGTCTCCTCAAGGAGCTTGTCGATCGCCTGAAGCCGGGCACGCGTCGTCTCGAAGATGCCGCTCGTATCCTCAGGTGCATCTTCCGCCTCCGGCTGTTCGAAGGCGGGCAATGCTGTTGGCTTCACGGGCGCCACGACTTCATTTGCGACCGTCTTGGCAGCCTTGAGCAGCGCGCGATCCTTCTGGGTCAGGCCGCTGCCATCAAGGCCTTCAAGACGGTTGAGCGTCTCTGTGACGGCGTCGGACGTCACCGTGGAGATGCTGGAGTACAGTTCGGCACGCGGGTCGCTTTCTGCCTCCGAAGGCGGGTACTCGCTCGCGCGTTTCGAAGCATAGGCCAGAAGCGGCTTGTCGCCGTCGATTGCGGCCCGGCGCGCGAGTCGCAAATAGATCGTGCGTGCCTGCTCGCCGGTCATCCAGGCGATCGTCTGGTCGAGGCCGTTGAGGTCGAGTTCGCTGCGGAGTTCGACGACGCCGGCGATGAAAGCCTCGGCAAACTGCGCCGCATAGGGCGAGCGCAGGAACCGCCGGGCGTACTGCTCCGACACGGCGAGAAATCGCGTTGCATCGCGCTTTGCGACGGCCAGGGACACCGTGCGGCGCAGAGCGGCCTCCTCGATCAGCGTGCCGGGGCCGAGTAGCCGAGCACGGTCGAGATGCGAAATCGCCGCGTCATACTCCTCCGACGCAAGGACAGAGCCCTTAATCAGCGACAGAAAGGCGGAGATCTCGTCCGGATATTTGACCGGATCGATCGAATCCAGCGCAGCGCGCGCCTGGTTTACGTCGCCGACCAGATAGGCGAGGATCCCAGCGCCGGCGTCGCGATCGGCATCAGGCAGCTCCGGCCGGGCGAGGCTGGTCGCAACGGTCGACGGGTTGCCGCCGCTCATCGCGTAGATCATCAGCGCCTGAACGTTGCGGCTATCCTTGAACTCTTCCTCGCCTGCCGTGCGCAGACGCAGGTCGATCAGCTCCAGCAGCTTCTTCTGCATCGGCAGCGAGGCGTGATCGCCGCTGGCGATGCGGTCCTGCACCAGCTGGAGCGAGCGCACCATCTGGTATGGCTGGAGTCCCGTATTTTGGGTGTCCGCCGTCGCATGCCCCACCCAGCAGATGCCGAGGGCAAGAGCCCGCAGGATCTGGCAGGAGCGCCTCATCATCCATCGGTCTCCAGCAGGATCTCGATGCGGCGATTGCGGTCGGAGAACGGGTTTTCCGGATCCTTGAGCTGGCGGTCGGCAAAGCCCGCGACTTCCTTCACACGAGCCTCGTCGAGGCCGCCGCGCACCAGCATGTAGTAGGCCGTATGCGCACGCGCGGTCGACAGGCGCCAGTTGTCATAGGACTGGCTGCGGAACGGGCGCGCGTCGGTGTGGCCATTGATGCGGATCTTGCCGGGATGCTCGTTGAGCGTCTTGGCGATGCGCTCCATCGCGCGCACGAGTTCGCCCTTCGGCACGGCCGAGCCGATCTCGAACATGCCGTAGTTGAGCTCGTCGGTGACGGAGATCGCGACGCCCTTGTCGGTCGCGACCACGTTCAGAGCCTTGTTCAGTTCGGAATCCTTGCCGAAAGCCTCACGCAGCTCGCGGCTGATCTGCTCCGCCTGCTTCACCACTTCCTGGCTCGGCATGGCTTCGGCGGCCTGTTCGGCCTGCGCGGCAGCAGCTTCGCCGACCGGCTCGTTCACCGGTAGCTCGTCGGATGACTCGGCTGTAGCAGTTTCTTCCTGAGGCTGTTCATCCTCGTCGCGCTCACGGAAGGCCTCGATCTCTTCTTCGTCGAGGGGTTCGCCGATCTCCTTGGACCAGAAATCAGGTGCAAACGGGTCGCGGTAGGACTCGCCGCCCTGCGCGCCGGTTGCCGGGCCGGAAGTCTGCGCGCCGCCGTCGCCCTTGGCCGACACGTTCTGCAGCATTGCCGTCTGTGTCGCGATCTCGGCAAGGACGGCGTAGGGATCGGAGAACAGGTGTTCGTCGGACGTCTGGCGCGTTTCCGCCATGTCCTTCGAATTCGCGAATTTGGCCGGGCCGGCCTTCTGGTCGAAGGTATCGAGCGGATCCGTCGCGGCCTTCTCCAGATCGGTGCTGACCTCTTCGCGCGCAGGTGTGGTTTCGTCCGGCTCTTCCAGGCCCTTGCTGCTCGGCGCGGTGTCGGTCAGCGCCATTGGGTTGAAATAGCTGGCAATCGACGCCTTGGTTTCCTCATTGGTGGCGTTGATCAGCCACATGACGAGGAACAGGCACATCAGTGCCGTCATGAAGTCAGCGAACGCGATCTTCCACGCGCCGCCGTGATGACCATGATCATCGTGTCCGCCACGACGAACGATGACGATCTCGCCGTGCCGCTGGTCCTGGTCCGCCCCGCTCATTCGATCGCCTCCGCGAGGGCGGCGGACCACTCGGCGAGCCGCGTCTCGAACATGCTGTCGTCAATGGTGACGGAGAGATCCATGCCGATGCTTTCGGTAAAGTCGAACTGCGACGCGTAATTGGGCAGCTTTTCCTTGAGCGCCTCGAATAGGGGTGCACTGCCCGACACCTTGATGCGGACGGACTCCTCGTCATGCAGCGCTTCGGTGATGAGGGAGGCCAGCCGCTCCAGCGAGCGCTCGCGCACGTCCTCGGTAAGCACTGTGCCGAGGATGCGCGCCGTAACGGCCGCCGTCAGGTCGACGACCCGCTTTTCCATGTCCGCGATGGCGGTCTGGATTTGAGCTGCCGTCTCCTCGGCGAGCCGGCGCTCCAGCACCTCGAGTTCCTCGGCATGCCGGTCGCGCTCGAGCTGGAGCGCGTCCTGATGTTCCCTGATCAGGCGTTCGGTAAGCTCCGCCTCCGCCTTGGCGACGGCCTCGGCGATCAGGGCCTCGGTGTCGACCTCCGGGACCGGCGGCAACTCGGGGAAGTCCGGAACTTCGGGTGCCTCGAATGCGGGCGCGGCGAAGTCGATGGGCTCGGGAAACGCAGCCGGCATCGAGAACGGCTCGGCCGCCGCTCGTCGCGGCGCGCCGAAGTCCTTCAGGGCTGCTGCGAGAGCTGGCGAGGCCGTCACGCTGCAAGCTCCTCGCTAGCCCACTTGCGCAGGATCATTGCAGAGCGTTCCTCGTTGAGGTCGACCATCTGCGCCAGGCGATCCTGCGGCGCCGGCTTCAGCTTGAAGCGGATGTCATCCGCCATGTTATCCGGGAACGGGCTGCCGCCATAGCCGATGCCCATACCCAGGCCATCCGCGTCTGCGAGCGGATCCGGCAGCTGCAGGTTGTCCAGCGGGTTCGGCAGCGACAGCTGGAGATCGTCGAAGTTCATGGCATCTGCACCTTCCTTCTTGGTCACGGCGGCGACCAGCGGACGCAGGCCGAACCAGGAGAGGAGGAACACGACGACGATGAAGGCGGTCGCGTTGATGATGGTGCCGAGGTGGCGGCTGAGCGTCTCCATGATGCCCGGCTCGGTCGCCTCGACGCCGGCAAGGCCTTCCATGAACTCGACGGAAGAGACGTTGATCACGTCGCCGCGGTTCGCATCGAAGCCGGTGGCGGACGCCACGACCTTCTCGATCTCGGCAATGCGGTCGGCGACCTGTTCGGGCGTTGCATTCTCGCCGAGGACTGCAAGCAGGCGTTCGCGGTTGACCACGACGGCGATCGACAGGCGCTCGACGGTGTAGCCATTGCTGACGGTGGCGACGCGCTTGGAGTTGAGCTCGTAGTTGGTGGTCTCTTCGCGGCGCTCGCGCTGTTCTGACGAAGCCGGACCCTCGGTCGCCGCCAGATCCTCTTCCGGCAGGTTCTGCTGCACGGTGGTCGGCGGTGCGGACTGGCGCTGGTTCGACTGGTCGTTGGCGCGGACGATCTGGACCGAACGCTCGACGCGCGATTCAGGATCGAAGATCGTTTCCTCGATCTGGCGCATGTCGGTGTTGACGTCGGCCTTGACGCTGGCGCGGAAGTTTTCCGGGCCAAGGTACGGCGCCAGCGCGCGACGGATATTTTCCTCGATCTGGGTCTCGACGGTGCGCTCGACCGTAAGGGAGCGCGCGACGCTGGAGTTGTTCGGATCGTCGCCGGCGGCAAGCAACTCGCCCGTCGCGTCGAGGACGGTGACCTTGTCGGCCTGCAGGCGCGGAACTGCAGCCGCCACGAGGTGACGGATGGCAAGCGCTGCCTTCATGCCTTCGGCGCGGTCGGCGCGGATGACGACCGAAGCGGTCGGCGCCTGCTCCTCGCGGCGAAACGAGGCGCGCTCCGGCATTACGATATGGACGCGGGCGGATTTGATGCCCGTGATCGACTGGATGGTGCGGGCGATCTCGCCCTCGAGCGCACGCACGCGGGTCACCTCCTGCATGAAGGAGGTGAGGCCGAACGAGCCGACATTGTCGAAGAGCTCGTAGCCTGCGTTCGAGCTGGTCGGCAGGCCGCGCTCGGCCAGCAGCATGCGCGCCTGGCCGGTCTTGCCGGCCGCTACCATCACGGACGTGCCGTCGCTCGACACGTCATAACGGATCCCCGCCTCGCTCAGGACGGCGCCGATCTGACCGACATCGTTGCGGTCGAGGCCGACATAGAGCGTCTCGTAGGCGGGACGGTTGAGATAGATCGCAGCCGTCAGCACGACGGCCATGATGATCGCGGCGGCCCCGCCCATCATGGCGAGGCGCTTGGGACCGAGGCCGCGAAGGTTGTCGATGATGGACTTGATCTGCTCAGGCAAAGCTTCATGCTCCGGAAACACCCAGCGGCAACCTAAGCAATGAAGCTTGTGCGAAAATGATTTCGGGCCGCCACGAGGACGGCCCGGGGAAGGGGCGGCTGAAAGCCCAGGTCAGCCCTTGAACAGCGACAGGATGCTCTGGGCGTGCGAATTGGCGATCTGCAGCGCCTGGATGCCCAGCTGCTGCTGAACCTGCAGGGCCTGAAGGCGGGTGGACTCTTCCTCCATGTCGGCATCAACGAGCTGACCGACGCCACGGTCGATCGAGTCCATCAGACTTGAGGCGAACTCCTTTTGCATGTCGATGCGCTTCTTCGCGGCGCCGACATGGGTTGCGGCGTTGGTGAGGTCGACCAGCGTTTCATCGATGACCGTCAGCATCTGCTGCAATTGCGCATCGGTGTAGCCGACGACCGTCAAGCTCGAGACCGCATATCCGTCGTTGGCACCCAGCGTAGCGCCGCCGGCCGGCATAGACGCGGCGTTGGCTCTAATGCCGGTTGTTCCGAGACGCAGGCCTTCGAGTATCCCCTTCGTCTCGTTGGTCGTGGCCGCAGCGTCGTATAGCTTGATGGTGTCGACCTTGATGGTGATCTTGCCGAGGAGGATCGCGCCACTGTTGTCGCGTGAGTAGGAAGACACGATCTCGGTGTCGCGGTGAACGCCGGCTGCCGGATGCCCGTCGGCTACGGCAGAATTGACCGCGAGCCAATTTTGGCCGGAAAAGCTTGCGTTCTCGGCCATTGATTTCAGGAGAGACTTAAAACTCTCAATCTCCGACTGGATCTTTGCCTTGTCGCCTTCGCTTGCCCCAACAGCGGACAGAACCTTTTGCTTAATCTCGTCAACCGTATCGATGATCTTGTTGATCGCTGTGTAGGCCGTGTCGACACGGCTAGCGCCCAGCCCCAGCGAGTCCTGGACCGTGGATAGCACCTTATTGTCCGACCGCATGGTCGTCGCAATGGACCAGTAGGCGGCATTGTCCTTGGCCTCAGCGACGCGAAAGCCGGTGGAAATGCGATTCTGGACCGTCGCAAGCTGCTTGTTGACGGCGGTGAGTGACTGAAGAGCCGTCATTGCGGACGGGTTCGTAATAATGCTCGACACGTTGTGCCCTTCCAGAAATGCAAACCGGTATGGTTAACCATTTCTATGCAGGCATGGTTAAGCAGGCGTTAATCAGTGGTCGGTGCCCCAACGCCAAAAGCCGCGCCCGAGGGCGCGGCCATTCAAATCGCTGTTGCGGGTGAGTTTAGTTCTTGAACAGCGCGAGGATGTTCTGGCTGTTGGAGTTGGCGATCGACAGCGCCTGAATGCCGAGCTGCTGCTGCACCTGAAGGGCGGACAACTTGGCGGATTCCTTCTCCATATCGGCGTCGACGAGTTGGCCCACGCCGCGGTCGATGGCGTCCTGGAGCGCAGAAACAAACTCCATCTGCATATCGATGCGCTTCTTTGCGGCACCGAGTTCCGATGCACCCGTGGAGAGGTCTGCCAGAACCTTTTCCACATGGGTCAACAGGTTGTCGAACTGGGTTGCCTCGTCGCCGCCGCTGACGCCCGCAAGGTTCGTTACGTTCAGAGCGGTCAAGGCGATATTGGAGGTGGTGTTTGTACCGTCCAGTATGCCAGCGGGAGTGGCGTTCGTGTCGAGGAGGCGCACATTGCTCAACGCAATCTCGATTTTTCCCGTCGTAACTGCGCCGCCGGCATCGCGAGTGTAGGATGAGAGGATTGTCAACTTTGCATTCGCGGTGCCGGAATTCGTCTTAAGGATATTCGAACCGGCATAGTTCGCGCCGCTGATATTATCCTCGAGCTGAGCGATGTAAGTCGAAATCTCGCTCTGGATCTTGGCCCGGTCCTCGGCGCTGGCCGTCTTTGCCATCAGGACCTTTTCCTTGATCTGGTCCACGATCTCGATGGCCTTGTTCATCGCCGTGTAAGCAACGTCGACTTTACCGGCGCCGAGGCCAAGATTGTCCTGCAGGACAGAGTTGGCTTTGTTGTCGGAACGCATAGTCGTCGCAATGGACCAGTAAGCGGCATTGTCCTTTGCTTCCGAGACGCGGAACCCGGTGGAAATACGGTTCTGAACGGTAGCGAGGTTTTTGTTGGTAGCAGAAAGGGTCTGCAGCGCCGTCATTGCGGCGGCATTCGTGTTCAAGCTCGACATGGATTGTACGCCCTGTACTTCGTACTCATAAACTACATGCCGGCTAGCCGGCAGATCGGACAGGCGTCATGCCTCCGGAACGAAATTGCGATCGTTCTGTGAGGAAGAGTATGAACAGGAATGGTTAGCGGCTGGCAAAGAAGTATGGTTAACGATTGAATAACGGGCTCCAAAACGAGAAAAGCCGCACCCCGGGGAGTGCGGCTCTTTGTTCTTAGGCTTTACGGTCGTGAGAACGACCGCTTAGCGGAACAGCGACAGGATGTTCTGCGTGTTGGAGTTGGCAATCGACAGCGCCTGGATGCCCAGCTGCTGCTGAACCTGCAGAGCTGAGAGACGAGCCGACTCCTTCTCCATGTCTGCATCTACGAGCTGGCCAACGCCGCGGTCAATCGCGTCGGTTAGGGCCGAGACGAAGTCCTTCTGCAGGTCGATCCGAGCCTTTGCAGCGCCAAGCTCTGCGGCGCCAGTTGCGAGTTTGGAGAGAGCAGTTTCGATGTCAGTAAGAAGGTTATCAAACTTGACGGCGTCCGTTGCACCGGTAGCAGCGGTAAAACCGGCGCCGTCAACTGCGATATTAAGGATCGAGCGCCCAGAAGCGGTGCCGTTAGCGTCCAAGATGCCTGTGTCAGCACCGCTATCGATTAGGCGAACATCCGCAAATGAGACCTCGATGGTCCCCGTCTGTACTGCCCCATTGGTGCCGGTGCGTCCGTACGACGTTAGTACCGACAGCTTCGTGTTTGCCGTATCGGTCGAGCTGGTCTGGATAAGGTTGGAGCCCGCGTAGTTTGCGCCGGCGATGTTGTCTTCCAGCTGCTTAATGTAAGTATTGATCTCGCTTTGGATTTTCTTTCGATCTTCCGCGCCTGCGGTCTTGGCAAGCAGGACCTTTTCCTTGATCTGGTCGACGACTTCGATCGCCTTGTTCACCGCGGTGTAGGCAACGTCGACCTTACCAGCACCGAGACCGAGGCCGTCCTGGAGGACAGAGTTCGCCTTGTTGTCTGAGCGCATGGTAGTTGCGATCGACCAGTACGCAGCGTTGTCCTTGGCTTCGGAGACCCGGAAGCCGGTGGAAATGCGGCTCTGCGTCGTCGACAGGTTCTTGTTGGTAAGCGAGAGGGTCTGCAGTGCCGTCATTGCGGACGCATTGGTATTCAAGCTGGACATGTGTGTACGCCTTTAACTCGATACTCGAACAGCATGCCGGTCAACCCCGGCGAAGTGGCGTGGCATCATGCCAGATCAGTCAGGAAATTATGTCTGTTCCGATCTGCCCCTTATTCGCACTCTGCAATAGAAATATTTACACCGCCGCTAACAAGCATGGTAAACGTCTGATTAATTACTCGCCTGGACTGGTAATATAAAAACAAACCATGACGAAAAACGGCGTCGCGCTCGTGAAAAGCGCGACGCCGCACGTGCTGGTGCTTTGTTATGTCGCTTCCATTAACGGAAGAGCGACAAGATATTCTGCGTGTTGGAGTTTGCGATCGACAGAGCCTGAATGCCCAGCTGCTGCTGAACCTGCAGAGCCGAGAGACGAGCCGACTCCTTCTCCATGTCAGCATCGACGAGCTGGCCAACGCCGCGGTCGATCGCGTCGGTGAGGGCCGAGACGAAGTCCTTCTGGAGGTCGATGCGCGCTTTCGCGGCACCGAGTTCAGCGGCGCCGGTCGCCAATTTCGACAGAGCCGTCTCGATGTCAGTCAAAATGGCGTCGAACGATGCCGCTTCATCGTCTGCATCGTAGTTAGTCAGGCCGCTGAGGTCCGTGACGTCAATATCAAGAATGCTGATACCTTCTGCGCCCTGCTTGTCGAGGATACCCTCCGCGTCCGCACCGGTTTGCACGTCGATAAGCCGGATAGTAGAGTAGTCGACTTCGATGGTGCCGGTCTTCACCGCACCATTTGCGCCGGTACGAGCGTACGATGACAACACCGTGAGCTTCGTATCAGTCGTACTATCGGAGTCGGTCTGAATAAGATTCGAACCAGCGTAGTTTGCGCCCGCGATGTTGTCCTTCAACTGCGCAATGTAGGTGTCGATTTCGCTCTGGATTTTTGCGCGATCTTCGGCCCCTGCAGTCTTTGCCAGAAGGACCTTTTCCTTGATCTGATCGACGACTTCGATAGCCTTATTTACAGCCGTATAGGCAACATCGACCTTACCAGATCCAAGGCCCAGACCGTCCTGGAGGACCGAGTTCGCCTTGTTGTCGGAACGCATCGTGGTCGCGATCGACCAGTAAGCGGCATTGTCCTTTGCTTCGGCAACACGGAAGCCGGTCGAAATGCGGCTCTGGGTGGTCGCGAGGTTCTTATTAGTGAGCGAGAGGGTCTGCAGCGCCGTCATTGCGGACGCATTGGTGTTCAAGCTGGACATGTGTACGCCTTGAAACTCGATACTCGAACAACATGCCGGACCCAGCCGGCGAAGTGGCGTGGCATCATGCCAGATCAGTCAGGAATATCCGTGAGTTCCGATCTGCCCCTTAGCCACGAGTTCTAGGCGCCAAACCCTGCTAAAAGGGTAAGGGATATGGTAAATCTTTAACGAAATTATATGGTTAATAGATGGTGATTCGCGTCACGCAAACGATCGGACCAGGCTGCCCACCAGCAGGTTCCAGCCGTCGATCAGCACGAAGAACAAGATCTTGAAGGGCAGGGACACCACGACCGGTGACAGCATCATCATGCCCATCGACATGGTGATCGTCGCGACGATCAGGTCGATGACAAGGAAGGGCAGGACGATGAGGAAGCCGATCTCGAATCCGCGGCGGATTTCGGAGATCATGAAGGCCGGGATGAGAACGCGCAGGTCGGCGTTCTCGACCGAAATGTCGGTCTGGCCGCGCTCGCGGGCGAGGTCGACGAACAGGTCGAAATCCTTGTCGCGGACATTGGCGACCATGAAGTCGCGGAACGGGTCGGAGATGCGCTGGAGCGCTTCGGCCTCGCCGATCTGGTTGTTGACCAGCGGCTGGACGCCCTCGTTCCAGGCGCGGTCGAAGGTCGGCGCCATGACGTAGAACGTCATGAACAGCGACAGGCTGATCAGGATAAGGTTTGCTGGGGTGGAAGGCAGACCCATGCCCGAGCGCAGGATCGAAAAGACGATGATGAAGCGCGTGAAGCTCGTCACCATGATCAGGATGCCCGGCGCCAGCGACAGCACCGTCAGCAGGCCGAACATCTGAATGATCGTGCCGATGGTCTGCCCCTCGAGCTGCTCGGTGATGCCGCCGAGATTGAGCTGCTGGGCAGCAGCCGGCGTTGCAGCCGCAATGAGAAGCGCGAGCGTCGTGAGGGCGTGACGGATCATTCGAAAAGCAGTGTCCGGATGAGAAGCTGCTTCACCCTGCCGCCGCTGCGGATGGAGGCACGCTCTTCGAGGTCAGTTTTCAGGTGCTGGAAGCCGCTCGCTCCCTCGACCTGGTGGGCCTTGAGGGTGCGCAGGTAGGCGAGGATGTCCTGCTGCACGATCTGCGCGATCTTCGCGTCCGGCTTGCCCTCGAAGACGAGTGCCGCTTCCATGCGCACCCACATGCCGGACGGTCCGGAGAGGTTCGTCATGATGGGCTCGAGATGGACGAGACCGAGCGCGCCGGCTTCTTCCGCGAGCTTGATTCCCTCGGGCGCAGGCGCGGGCTCGATCGCGGCGGGCGCCTGTGGCGCCTTGCTGGACAGGTAGAGCCCCGATCCCCAGCCGATCACCAAAGCAACAACGGTCAGGCCGGCGAGGACGCCGATCTGCACAATGCGCGAAGGCTCCTTCTTTTCTGGCTGGGTATCGTCGACGATCGCCATTTCGCGTTTCCGTCAGAAGGGCAGGACGTTGTCGAGGAATTGCTGGCCGTAAGGCGGCTGCTGGACCTCGGAGATACGGCCGCGGCCGCCATAGGAGATTCGGGCTTCGGCGATCCGCTCATAGGACACTGTGTTCGCCGCGCCAATATCCGACGGGCGCACGATGCCGGTGATCGTAAGGACACGCATCTCCTCATTCACAAGAACTTCCTGCGTGCCGCTGATGACGAGGTTGCCGTTCGGCAGGACGTCGGTGACGACCGCCGCAATCTGCAGGCGGATGTTCTCCGACCGGGCAATGGCGCCCGAGCCCTTCGAATCGGTCGACGAGTCGACGTCCGCCGACGCACTGCCCGCGGTGCCGAGACCAAGCCAGGTGAAATCGGCGCCAAAGCCGAGGCCGCGTGCAGCCGTGCGCTTGCGCTGCGATTCATTGCTGACGCGGGCGCGGTCGTTGATGCTGATGTCGACGGTCAGGATGTCGCCGGCGCGCAGGGCGCGTGCATCGGTGAAGAACTTCGACTGGCGGTCGTCCCACAGCGAATAGCGGCGGCTGTGGGCCTTGGCAGGTTCCGGATAGGTGTAGACCGACTTCGGGTCGCCGACGCCGTAGCCGACCGGCGACAGCTGAGGCGCGCGGTTGATCTCCTGCGGCGGCGTCGTGTTGCAGCCGGCGATGGCCAGGACCGTCGACAAGGCCAGGAGGTTGAAAAGCGAACGGGTTCCGGTTGTCATGACGGGTCCTGCCTGCGGGTGGCGCTGGCCATAATGGAGGTCAGCGACGCAGCCGCCTTGCTGTCCATTTCATTGAGGATGACGCCTGCCTTGCGCGTCTCGAGTTTCATCAGGATGGCGGCAGCGAGTTCGACCTGCACCTCGGCGAGCCGTTCGGCTGCGGCGTCGGGGCGCATGCGCGAGTAGATCTCGACGAGGTTGTTCTCGGCTTTCTCGAGGAAGTCGTTGCGGCGCTTGAGCCACTCTTCATATTCGGCGCGACGCTCCTCAAGCACCTTGATGCGCTCGTCGACTTCCTTCTGAAGCGTCTCGAGTTCTGCGCGCTGGAGCGCGTAGCGGCGGTCGCGCGCAGCATCGGCGATGTTCGAGCAGAACCGGCGAACGTCGTCATCCATTTCTGTGGTGACCGGGTTGCCGACCAGTGGATCGGAGGTTTCGGCGCCGGCAGGGATAGTGGCGAAGGTGACAACGCCGGCGAGGGCGGCCGTGGCCAGCGCGCCCCTGATCGAGTTGCGGCCCGTGGGGATGAGGGGCATCTTCATCGCCATCTCCTTACTGAACGACCAGTTCGGCCTGCAGCGCGCCTGCGGTCTTGATGCCCTGCAGGATCGCGATGATGCCTTCCGGCTTCACGCCCAGCTTGTTGAGACCGGATACCAGCGTGTCGAGGTCCGGGCCGTTGAGCATGGCAACGCGAGCATCAGGCTGATCAACGTCGATTTCGGTGAAGGGCTCTACAGCCGTCTCACCCTTCGAGAACGGATCGGGCTGCACGACGCGCGGCATCTCGGTGACGCGGACCGTCATCGTGCCGTGGCTGATCGCTACGCGCGAGATGCGAACCTGCGAACCGATAACGATGGTGCCGGTCCGCTCGTCCACGACCACGCGGGCCGGCGCGTCGGCCTCGACCACGATGTTCTCGAGTTCGGCGTAGAAGCGCGCCGTGGTGATGCCCTTCGGACGCTGGATCAACACGGTGCGTGAATCCTGCTCCTGCGCCACGCGCTTCCCGAAGCGGCTCCTAGAATAGTTGTTGATCGCGTCGGTGACGCGCACGGCGGTCGAATAGTCCGGGTTGAAGAGCTGGAGCGTCAGCGTCGTGTCGTTATTGAAGGTCGCCGGGACCTCGCGCTCGATGATCGCGCCGTTCGGGACGCGGCCGGAAGTCGGGACGCCCTGCGTGACGGACTCGGCCTGGCCCTGGGCGTTGAAGCCTGTGACGATCAGCGGGCCTTGCGCAACGGCGTAGATCTCGCCGTCCGGTGCGCGCAGTGGGGTCATGACAAGCGTGCCGCCCTTGAGCGAAGTCGCATCGCCCATCGAGGAGACGGTCACGTCGATGCGGGCGCCGGGGCGAACGAAAGGCGGCATGCTGGCGGTGACGATCACCGCCGCGACGTTTTTGGAGCGCGACTGGCCGCCCTCGGTCGAAATGCCGAGGTTTTCCAGCATCGCGCGCATTGACTGCTCGGTGAACGGCGAATTGCGCAGGCCGTCGCCCGTGCCCTGCAGGCCGATCACGAGGCCGTAGCCGACGAGCTGGTTGTCGCGCGAGCTCTGCAGGGAGGCGATGTCCTTGAGGCGCGTCTTGACGAAGTTTTGGCCGGACAGGCTGTCGAAGCTGCGCACACCGCCATAGGCGGCACCGCCATAAAGCTCGCCTTCAGGCGCCTGGCCGTTGACCGCCTGTTCGTCGGCACTGACCGGAGCCGCGAGGGCCAGAGCAAGGGCAACGATTGCTGCGAATGCACGCTTCATGATGCGGAAACCCTCACGGAACCGTCTTCCATGACGATGCCGGTGAAGACCACTCCGGTATCGACGTTACGCAGGCGGATCAGGTCACCCGCGGAGCCGGACTCGAGCGTGACCCCCGAAACGGTGATCTCGAGCGGGCCGTGGCGGAACTCAACCTGCACGGTGGCGCCGCGCTCGACCAGCCAGGCCTCGCGCACGGACCCGACAGGGATCAGGCGTCCAGGCAGCAGCGTGCGCCGTGCGATCTTGCCGGCAAGCTCCTTGGGCCGATAGACAATGGCGTTTGGATCGCGCAGCTTGCGGCGCAGCGGCACCTCGTCGAGAGACTCCGGCGTGATGACGTCGCCCGGATAGATGATCCGGCTCGGCACCACCACCATCTGCTGCTGCGCATGCGCCAGGGAACCAGCGGCTGCGACGACCAGCAGTGCGGTGGCGACAACTTGCTTCCACTTGGCGCGACGCATCTTCAATGCCTATCGAATGCTCTGCGTGATCACCGATGCCATCTCATCGGCGGCCTTGATGACCTTGGAGTTCATCTCATAGGCGCGCTGCGCGGTGATCATCTCGGTGATTTCCTTCACCGGGTCGACGTTGGACGACTCAAGATAGCCCTGCTCGATCAGGCCGAAGCCTGCATCACCGGCAAAACCCTGGTTGGCTTCGCCTGATGCGGTGGTCGCACGGAACAGGTTGTCGCCGAGCGGCTCCAGGCCCGCGTCGTTGACGAAGGTCGCGAGCGCAAGCTGGCCGATCAGGATTTCCTGTTCTGCGCCATCGTCGCCGGCAAGCGTCTGGTAGACTTGGCCGGACTGGTTGATGGTGACCTTGATCGCGTTTTCGTCGATGACGATCTCGCCGGCGTCGCTTAGGACGGTGTAGCCACTCGGCGTGACAAGCACGCCCTCGGCGTTGGTGTTGAATGCGCCGGAGCGGGTGTAGAGCTCTTCACCATCAGCACCCTGGATGCGGAACCAGCCGCTGCCCGTGAGGGCAACGTCGTAGGCGCTGCCAGTCTGGTTCAGCGTGCCCTGGGTGTGAACGCTGCGCACGGCGGTCAGCTTGACGCCGAGGCCGATATGGGCGCCTTCCGGCACCATGTTCTGGTTCGCGCGGCTCGGCACGCCCTGCGAGCGCTCAACCTGGTAGAGCAGGTCAGAGAACTCGACCCGGGTGCGCTTGTAGCCGGTCGTGTTGATGTTGGCGATGTTGTTCGCAATGACCTCAAGATTGGTCTGCTGCGCATTCATGCCGGTCGCGGCAATGGCGAGTGCTTTCATGGATCAGGTTCCTCAGATCGCCATGCGGCTGATGTCGAGATACGAGCTGACGATCTTGTCACGGATCGCGATGGCAGCCTGGAGCGTCTGCTCCGCGCTCATCACGGCATCGACAACCTCGCGGGTATCCGCCTCGCCCTGAAGCGCCTTCAGCGACAGGGTCTCTGCACCGCGCAGGGTGGACACCGCGTTTTCGGTTACATTGACGAGTGCCGCTGCGAAGGTGTTTTCAGGCGCGACGTTCGGCGTCCTGACGGCGGGACCAGCAATGTTCGCCAGCCCGTCGAGGGAGGAAGCTGCACCAGTCTTTTCGACTGCACCAAGTGCCGGGATCATTACTGGTTCCTCATCAGGTCGATGGTCATGGAGATCAGCTCGCGGGCCTGCTTGATCGACTGCAGGTTGGCCTCGTAGCTGCGATTGGCTTCGCGCATGTCGGCCATTTCGATGAGCATGTTGACGTTCGGCATCTTCACGTAGCCGTTTTCGTCAGCCGCCTCGTGGCCGGGCATGTACTCGATGCGAAATGGCGACTTGTCGGTCGAGATCGAGGAAACTTCCACGGCGCGTGCGCCGGTGACGCGATCGAGCTCGGCGGTGAAGGTGATGGTCTTGCGCCGGTACGGGTCGGCGCCGGGCGTGTTGCCGGTCGACTGGGCGTTCGCCATGTTTTCCGTGACGACGCGCAGGCGTTCAGACTGGGCGCTGAGGCCAGACGCGGCGACCTTGAGGGAGGAGATGAGCGGATCCACCATTGCGATCAACCTTTCGTCGTCATCAGCAGCATTCGGTGAAATGCCTTCACGATGGCGGTGTTGAGTTCCATGTCGCGCTGGACCTCGCCCTGCTTCATGAGCTCGTTTTCCAGCGTGACCGTATTGCCGGAGGGCATGATCGGGACCGAGTCATTGGACTGGCGAACCGGGAAGCCGGTGCTCGAATCAGCGGACGCGAGATGGCGCTCATGCGTTGCGCGCAGGGAGACGGTCTTCTGATCCAGCACTGCCTCAAACGGCTGCACGTCCACCGCGGCGTAGCCGGGCGTATTTGCGTTGGCGATATTGCTTGAGACGGCGGTCTGGCGAACCGCGAGCCACTTGGCCTTCTGGGACGCCAGTTCGAACAGATTAACGGGCTGCATCGCTACTCCTTCGACGAGTAGCGCCACATTAGAAGGGCAGTCTTGCGCGTACCTTGCGCAAGACGCCAGGTCCGTCAGTGGGTCATTTCGATGGTGGCGTCGTTGGAGTTGACCAGGACCCACTTGCCGCCGCGCTTCTCAATCTTCACGACCTTGCTGGAGTCAGGAAGGCGCGATCCACGCTGAACCACCCACAGGCCGTCCTCGTCCTGGATCAGCGCACGACCATTGGCGACGAAAACGAGTTCGTAGCTGGGCTTCTCGGCAGGGTAGGGCTGGTCCGCGAGGGGCACCGGTGCCGGCTTCTTCCGCTCGGGCCGCACTGTCGCTGTGGGGAAGAAGTCGAGATTCATCTTCGGCAGTTCTGCCGCCGTGAATGGTGCACCGATCGGCGCGAACGCAGTTTCCGGCGCAGCAAAGCTCGAGCCGGTCCCCTTGTTGCTGAAGGAAAATTCGCGGACGCCGAACTTTTCCTGGTTGAAGAAGATGTACCAGGGGAAGGTCGCGCAGGTGATGCCAAGGCCGATGCCGAACGCGCCGATCATGATATCAACTCGGTCGTATTTCGACTTGGACAGCAGGGCGAGACCGACCGTGGCGGCCGTTGCGGAGCCCGCTGCGCCTGCGGCGCGACCCTTCCGAGAGAGCCGCGGCAACTTCAGCTTATTCATCAGGCTCTTCACCGGCTCTCTCCCTGCTCTTCAGATAGCGCGCCAGATCGGCGAACGGATCGGCCGAAGGGCCATCCTGCGGCGACTGCGTCAGGGCCTCGTAGATAAGGGGCACTTGCTTCACCGCGAGGTCGAGATCCGGATCTGCACCAGGCTGGTAGGCGCCAAGAAGCCGAATGTCGCGCGTATCCTCGAAACGCGCTATGAGGCTGCGGAGCTTGATCACCAGCGCGCGCTGTTCCTTCGTCCATGCTTTCGGTGCAAGGCGCGAGATCGACGCCAGCGGATCGACCGCCGGAAAGCGGCCCTGCTCGCCGATCTTGCGACTCAGCACGATGTGACCGTCGAGAATGCCGCGGATGGAGTCCGCGACCGGGTCGTTATGGTTGTCACCGTCAACGAGCACCGAAAGGATTGCCGTGATGGAGCCGCGGCCATCCGTGCCGGGACCTGCGCGCTCAAGCAGCTTCGGCAGGTCCGTGAATACGGACGCCGGATAGCCGCGCGCGACCGGCGGCTCACCAATGCCGATGGCCACCTCGCGCAGCGCATGCGCGAAACGCGTGATCGAGTCGATGACAAGAAGCACGCGGTGGCCCTGATCGCGAAAATATTCCGCGACGCGCATGGACATTTCCGGCGCGCGCTTGCGCATCATCGCGCTCTCGTCGCTGGTGGCGACCACGGCGACGGTTTTGGCAAGGCTCTTGGGGCCGATCGTGTCTTCAAGAAATTCGCGCACTTCGCGGCCGCGCTCGCCGACAAGGCCGACGACGACAGTGTCGAAGGCTTCGGCGGCGGCGAGCATCGCCAGCAGCGTCGACTTGCCGACGCCAGAACCTGCGAAGATGCCGAGACGCTGACCGAAGCAGATCGGCGTGAAGATGTCGATCACGCGCACGCCGGTGCGGAAGCCAGTCTCCACACGCTGGCGGGCGAGGGCAGGGGGCGGAGTGCCAGGGCTGACTTCCTCGCCGGTGACCAGCGGACCCTTGCCGTCAACCGGTTTGCCAAGCGCGTTGATGACGCGCCCACGCCAGGACAGGTGCGGGGCAGCGCCGCTCGACGTGCGAATGAAGACCGGATCGCCGATGCCAGCATCCGGATTGGTCTCGTAAGGCGCCACCAGCACGTCATCCGGGCCGATGCGGACGATCTCGCCCGACCGCGGGCCGGCGCTGGAGCGATGCTCGACCACGTCGCCGAGCCGCGCCGCAGCCGAAATGCCACGCACGCGGTAATGGCTCGGCGAGATCTCGTCGATGCGGCCGCCGTTGCGCAGGAGCTTGCGGTCATTGCTGAAGCGCGAAAGCGTGCGCTCGAGCGCGTGCAACGGCGTGTCGCGCTCCGTGGGCTCCAGCAAATGAGCGTCGGCGGTTGCCATTCAGGTTACCTTGGGCCGAGGGTGGAGATGGCCTGCTCAAGCGCGGATTCGCTGTCGCGCATCAGCGCAGACACCTGCTCGAACGCACGCTGGACCTGGATGAGGCGCGTGATTTCCATCACGGGGTTCACGTTGGAATCCTCGACAAAGCCCTGTGCGACGCCGATGTCGACCCGGTCGACGATCGGTTCAGGCGCGCCGTAAGGCACGACACCGGAATTGCCGAACCGGGTGAAGTTGAGACCTGGCTGGAAGTCGAACAGGCCGAGCGTCGCGACCGGCTCCCCGTTCTGGTAGAGCGTGCCGTCTGCGCTGGCTTCCGGCGCACCGCCCTGCGCGTTGAGCTGGATGGGGGCGCCGCCCGCGTCGAGGACGGGATAGCCTTCGATCGTCACCAGCTCGCCGGTCGGCAGCATCGTGAAGCGGCCGTCGCGGGTCATGATCGGACCATCGGGACCCTGGAAAGCGAACCAGGCATCGCCCTGGATCGCGAAGTCAAGCGGATTGCCGGTCTTGCGGAGCGCGCCGGCCTGTGTTGACAGGTAAGTGTCGCCGGTCGAGGCAAATGAGACCGACTTGTCGCCGAGGCCGCTAACGATGTCCTCGAACTTCACGCCGGTCGCGCGAAAGCCGACCGTGCTGACGTTGGCGACGTTGTCTGCAATCGTGTTGAGGCGCTTTTCCAGCGCCACCTGCGATGACAGGGCGACGTAGAGACCGTTCTCCAAGGCGAATTCCTATCGTTTGAGCGTCGCGATGGCGAGCATCGTGTCTGGCGAGATGCCGAACGAGTTTGAGTTGTTGAACAGGCTCAGGGTCAGTGACTGAACAGATGTCGTTGGATTTTCGATTTCCCACATCGTTGTGAAGCGGGCGAGGAACTTCTCTACCTTCTTGGGATCCTGGAAGTCCTCGATATCGAATTTCTTCTGGAGCAGTTTAACCTGTTGATCGACGTCGGCATTCGCGATGGCATCTGGCAGGCCGAGCGCGGTGCGCACGACTTTCGACAACGCGCTATCGCCGAGAATAGCGTAGTAGTTCTTTATGTCTGCCGCCTTGCGCTGGAAGTAGAGCGCAAGGCGCACGCCTTCATTTTCGTTTCCTGCGTTTTCTTCTAGGGTCTGGCGCGCATATTTGGAAGCCGTCAGATCCCTGGCCGCAACGTAGGTAGTAGTCTTCTCGCCAAGCGTCGCGAAATCGAATGCCGCCGCGAATTTTTTGACGTTCTCGTTGCTGTGCTTGTTGGCAGGGCTGTCCGGGTCGGTCGTGCCGCCGGAAAGGATGTCGAACAGCTGGGCGCGTGAGAACGTTTCCTTTTCGAGGTTGAAGGCGCGCAGCGCATAGTCAAGCAGGCGAGCGTCATCAAGAAGGTCGTCGATGGACTGAACCTTGCCGATGTTCGTCTCGAAATAGGCGGTCTCCTGCTTCGCGGATTCCGTTGGCGGGAACAGCCCGTCGCCGGTCGCGCGCGACATGTAGTTCTTGACGGTCGCATCGCGCGCGGCAACGTAGGTGGTGGCGTCTTCACCGTATGCGGCGAAGTTGAAGGCTTTGACAAATTCAGCGTAGCGCTTGTCGGTCAGCTTGTTCGCAAAGCTGTCGGGATCGGAAAGGCCCTCGTTCAGAGCCTTCTTCATGAATGCCTTGGCGTAGGCCATGTCCTCGAGGTTGAACGCCTTCATGGCGTATTTGAACAGGCGAGTGTTGCTGACGAACTCGTCAACCGATTTCACGTTGCCGATGTTTGCGAGGAAGTATTCCGTCTCACGCTTGACGGTCGGCTGCTTCTCGACGCGCGAAATGGCCGTGTCGATGTCGCGGGTAATGAGTTTGTAACTCGCATAGGTACTGACCACGCGTGCCCCCAAGCATAGGAATGGACGGTGCAACGCTACATGCAAATGCTTGCGTGAAGCTGAACGCAGCCAGCTGCATTAGAACCGCCCGGGAACAAGCCTCGCGCAAGCCATGGCCGGTAGTGAACAAGGTCACGGAGCAGCAGAGGGTGCGACAGTGGGCATACTTATTGGATTTGTAGTCATGATCGGCTGCGTCCTCGGGGGCTTCATGGCGATGGGCGGCCACCTCGAGGTGCTCATGCAGCCCTGGGAGCTCGTCATCATCGGCGGCGCCGGTGTCGGCGCGTACCTGGTCGCCAACCCGATGGGGGTGGTGAAGGACACGGGCAAGGCCATAAAGGAAGCCTTCGCGCAGGCTGTACCCTCCCAGCAGCACTATCTGGAAACCCTTGGCGTCCTGCACAGCCTGATGCGCGAACTGCGCACCAAGTCGAAGAACGAAGTCGAAGCCCACATCGACAACGCCGAGGAATCCTCGATCTTCCAAGCCTATCCGCTGGTGCTTGCCAACAAGGACCTCACCAACTTCATCTGCGATTACTGCCGCATCATCATCATCGGCAATGCGCGCCCCTTCGAGGTCGAAGCGCTGATGGACGAGGAAATCCACACCATCAAGCACGACAAGCTGAAGTCCTACAATGCGCTCGTCACCATGGCCGACGGTTTCCCGGCGCTCGGCATCTGCGCCGCAGTGCTTGGCGTGATCAAGGCGATGGGCGCAATCGACCAGTCGCCCGAAATCCTCGGCGGACTGGTGGGCGCGGCGCTGGTCGGTACCTTCCTCGGCATCTTCCTCAGCTACGGCATCGTCGCGCCGATCGCGCAGAAGGTGAAGATGGTGCGCGACAAGCAGAACCGGCTCTACATCATCGTCAAGCAGACGCTGCTGGCCTACATGAACGGTTCGCTGCCGCAGGTGGCCCTGGAATTCGGCCGCAAGACAATCTCGGCCCACGACCGTCCGTCGATCGATGCGGTGGAACAGAGCACCCTCCTAGCCCTCGAACATCGTAGCGCTGCCTGATGGACAGCGAAGCGGAAGACGAGACCATGATTACCGGCAACGAAACAGCGGCACCCCGCAATCCGATTGTCGAGCGCCTGATCGGCGCAACCGGTGAACCGGATCATCTGCTCAAGGCTGCCCGCTCGCTCGGGCTGCGCGCCTTGCCGGCGATCCGCGAGAGCCTCAACGAGCAGGTTTCCTACCCGATCGAGATCGAGATGGACGAAGTGTCCATCTCGCGCATGGCGGAGGCAAAGCGTCCGGGCATCGAGAATGATGCGCTGGTGGTCGCTTCGTCCGCGACCTCGCCGGACGCGCTGATCCTCATTGCCGACTCCAATGCCATCGCGCTGCTGGTCAGCGCGCTTTTTGGTGGTGATCCGAACACCCCCGTGATGCCGATCGACCGGCCGCTCACGAGCATCGAACTGGAACTCGCCTCGGTCGTGTTCGAGGCGGCGGCGAAGGCGCTGAACGGCTCGGGGGTTCGCGCCCTCTCGATCAAGTTTCCGATGCAATCGGCCATTTCCGGCAAGGACCTGCGTAAGCTGATCATCCGCGACGGGCCGGCAGTGCGCATCTCCTTCACGATGATTGCGCCCTCGGGCGAAGGCCGCTTCACGGTGATGATGCCGCAGCGCGTCCTTCTCCTGCACCGCGGCGACACCGTGCCCGGTGAAAAGGCGCGGCCGGAGCCGGAGGATACGCCGGGCGAGGTCTGGCGCGAGCGCTTCAGCGAAGAGGTGATGCGCTCGGCGGTCAGGCTGGAGGCGACGGTTCCGCTGGCGCGCATGACGCTCGGCGAGCTGACGAAGCTTTACGTTGGCCAGGTGATTGAAATGCCGGAAACGGCGCCGACCAGCACAAAGCTGTCGGTTCGCCGCAAGCCGCTGTTTACCTGCGAGTTCGGCCGCCTGGGCGAGAAGTACACGGTGCGGATCATCGAGCCTTACGATGCGGGTAAGGAATTCATGGCCGGGCTGGTTCCTGCCAAGCAATAGAACGGCCAGCGGCAGTTAGCCGGAAGGAGACTGAACATGAGCACGACAACTCCAGACTTTGCCAATCTCGGTGACCTGGGAGGTAGCTCGGAGCCCTTCGACTTCGGTTCGCTCGGTGTCGGCGGTGATGCCGATCCGCAGGAGTTGGAGCTCAACAAGGCGATCGAGGAGCTCCGCGGCGTCCTTCATGATGATGATTCTGTGGAAAAGGCGAAGCCATCTGCAGAACCTCAGCACGGCAATGCCAACATCATCATGGACATCCCGGTTGACGTTCAGATTGTGCTTGGCAGCACCGAAATGGCAGTTGCGGAGCTGATGGCGCTGCAAAAAGGTTCTACGGTGGCGCTGAACCGCCGTGTCGGCGAGCCGGTTGATGTCGTCGTCAACGGCCGCAGGATCGCCTGCGGCGAAATCACGGTGCTCGAGCACGACCCGTCCCGCTTCGGCATCAAGCTGACTCAGATCATCGAGGCTGCGAAGCCCGCCTAGCCGATATAAACTTAATAATGACGAATCAGGGACTGGGTCGGGGATGAGCCTTGAGGGCAAGCTGACAAAGGCTCAGAAAGCTGCCGCCGTACTGGTTGCAATGGGCAAGCCTTCGGCGGGACGTTTGCTGCGCTTTTTCAAGCACGAAGAGCTGAAGGCTCTCATCGACGCTGCGCGCCAGCTGCGGACCATCCCGCAGAGCGAGCTGGAAAACATCGTCGCGGAGTTCGAGGAGGAGTTCACCGAGGGCGCCGGCCTGCTGGATTCGGCCGACCAGATGAACACCATCATCAACGAGTCTCTGTCGGCGGAAGAAATCAGCGCGCTGATGGGCTGGGGCAAGCCGTCCCTGATCAGCCAGGAGGCTCCGCCGATCTGGCCGGACTTGGCCGAGCTGGCGCCGGAGCGCCTGCAGGCACTGATCAAGGACGAGCATCCGCAGACGATCGCGATGGTGTTCTCGAACCTGGATTCAGAGGCCGCCGCGAACGTCCTCGTCACCTTCGACAAGAAGACCCGCGCCGAAATCCTGAAGCGCATGCTGGCGATGACGACGGTTCAGCCGGCTGCGAAGCAGCTCGTCGAAAACCAGCTGCGTGCCCGCATGCTTACCGAGTCGCGATCGCGCGACGCGTCGGCAGGTCAGGCGAAGGTCGCCAGCGTCCTCAACGCGCTCGACAAGCAGGTCCTCGATGAAATTGTCTCTGACCTCGAGCAGAGCGGCGTCGATGGCGTCGAAGAGGTCAAGGCGCGGCTGTTCACCTTCGACGATATCGTGCTGCTCGACCAGAAGTCGCGCGTCACGCTGTTCGACGGTATGTCGACGGAAATGATCACCCTCGCGCTCCGCGATGCACCCGCCGAACTCGTCGAGGCAGTGCTTTCGGCACTTGGCGCCCGTGCTCGCCGCCTCATCGAGGCCGAGCTTTCTATCCCGTCGGACGCCGCGACACCTGCGGAAATCTCGCAGGCACGCAAGCGTATTGCCGGTACGGCAATCAGTCTCGCCTCAAATGGCGTGATCGACCTGCCGCAAATGCAAAATGCTGCCTGAATAAGACCCGGAACCGACATCGCTGCCGGTTCCGGAAGAAGTTCCCGATCCGCATAGCAAGACCATCGGCGGTTGCAGCGTAGTTTGAACGTCTGCGTTCATCCACTGACTCACGAGGCCGCACTTGAGCGAAGAGTCGGACGACGACAGCAAAACAGAAGAAGCCACGGAAAAGAAAGTCCGTGACGCTATCGAGAAGGGCCAGCTTCCTTTTGCCAAGGAAGTGCCTGTTGTCGCCTCATTCCTCGCGATCCTGGTCTTCACCATCTTTCTTGCGCAACCGCGCGCGATCGAACTAGCCAACTTCCTGTCGATGTTCCTGGAGCGGCCAGAGGCGTGGTCGCTGGAGACGGAGTACGATGCGATCCTGCTCTACCGCCAGGTCTTCCTGGAGATTGCCAAGCTGCTGGCTGGCCTGATGGCGCTGCTGATCTTTGCAGGTCTCGCCGCGTCGTTCGCCCAGAACCTGCCAAGCATGGTTCTCGACCGCATTCAGCCGAAATTTTCGCGCATTTCGCCTATCGGCGGCTGGAAGCGGCTCTACAGCAAGAAGGGCTTCGTCGAATTCGGCAAGGCCATCGGTAAGCTGATCCTGGCCGGCACGGTCGTCGGCCTCGGCCTCAGTGAGGCGCAGACGCAGCTCCTGTCCGGCATGGGCACGCAGCCGGAGGCCTTCGCTTCGGTGATCCGCGAGATCGCTATTCAGATCCTGGTCTCGATCACGGCCGTGATGGTGGTGATCGCACTTGCCGACCTCGTCTGGTCCCGCTTCAGCTGGCGGCGCGACCTGCGCATGACGAAACAGGAAGTAAAGGACGAGATGAAGCAGGCGGAAGGCGACCCGATCATGAAGTCGCGCCTGCGCTCGCTGCAAAGAGATCGCGCCCGCCAGCGCATGATGGCGGACGTGCCAAAGGCAACTCTCGTCATCGCGAACCCAACCCACTACGCGATTGCGCTGCGATATGTGCGTGACGAGACGCCGGCGCCGGTTGTCGTCGCAAAGGGGCAGGATCTCATCGCCCTGAAGATCCGCGAGATCGCGGAAGCGCACGAAATTCCTGTTTTTGAGGATGTCGCGCTCGCTCGCTCCATGTACGATCAAGTTTCGGTGAGTAGTGTGATCCCAGCACAGTTTTATCAGGCGGTGGCTGAGCTGGTTCGGCTGCTTTACGCAAACAATGGTTCAAGGACTGGTCAGGTGACGCGATGAATCGTCAGCCATACTCTTTAGCCCGGGAAGTGATCGTCGCCGAGGCCATTGCCGACATTGTCAGCGAACTGCGCATGGTCGATGTAGCCGACTACATCGCCTTCATCCGCCTCGAGCGCTTCGCAAGCGTTGCCGATCTCGTCGATGCGGCTGCCGAACTCTATTTCCAGCCGGGTACGCTGACCCTGGGTCATGGCGGCGAGGCGATGGTAACGTGGGAAGATGCGCCGAAGATCGTGCTTGATCTGGAGCTGCGTCCTCTAGGCGCGACCGTCTATTTCCAGCTGACGCTGGCCGACGAGTTTGCGTCAGTCGAGGTTCACTACGTCTGGTTTAAAAACCCGTCGGAAGACCCGGAAGAGAACAACAGGTTCCTCAGGGAAGCCCTTGAACATGCGCGGGTGCGCAAGAGTGCGCCGCTGGCTCCTGCACTCGACTGACGCGCCCGCGACTGAGGGCGGCGGCGCGTCGCGTCTGTAGAGAATTCACGTCTCAGGCGATCATGCCGCTGCGCAGAGCCTTGGCCACTGCGTGGATACGGTTCATCGCGTTCAGCTTCTGCGTCGAATTGGTCAGATACTGGTTCGCCGTGTGCACCGACAGACCCAGTGCGGTCGCGATCTCATCGCTGGTGAGGCCGTTGGCGGTCAGCCGCAGGCACTCGAGTTCACGCTTCGACATCGGCCGTTGCGCATTGCATTCCTGCTCGCGTAGCTTCGCGACCTGAGCGAAGAGGTCGAAGCATTCCGCGTGCGTGTCGCAGAGCAATTCTTCGTCTAGCTTCATCTCGTTGCCGGTAAAGATGATGGCACCAAGCCGGCGGCGGTCATTTGCGACCGGGAATGCTATCCCCGACTGTTTGGTGAGCGACGGCGCCACCTCGCGCGTCCAGACGCGCGCCTGCGCGTCGAGGAATGTCGGCGCACCGTTTCCGCGCCACCATAGCGGGCAGGTCGTCGTGCTGACGAGGCGCACGAAGTCTGTTGTGTCCGGACCAGAAAGCCGGCGTGTCACCGGCGACACGCCCGGGAAGGTTTCGTCGAACACCGGAACCAGCCGGCGGGCCTCGCCGTGAACCGCGGTGAAGAACAGGCTGAAGCTTTCGGCGCCGATACGGCCGGCAATGTTGCGGCACATGCTGACCGCATCGATCAGCGAGCGCGCTTCGCCTTCATCGTTCGACGTTGCCGATGGCTGACTACTGGAAACCAGGCTTAGCATCCCCAAAATCCCCTCGCTCCGTGCCCCCGCAGGGACTCAGATGATGCCGCTCCTGATCGCCGTCGCGATCGCCATAGCCCGGTTGCTGGCGCCGAACTTCTGGATCGCGTGCGCGATGTAACTGTTCACGGTGTTGGACGACACGCCCAGGATCAGCGCGACCTCGTCGGTCGTCTTGCCCTCCGAGACCCACATGAGGCATTCGCGCTCGCGTTCAGACAGCGGATCTGCTGAAGCGCGTCCGCCGGTGGCAGCGAAGAACTGGACCAGCGCGTAGCCACATTTCATGTGCGCGCGCGACAGGGCCGCACCGCTGATCGCGCCGGGAGTTTCGCTGGAAAACAGGGCGTAGACATTGACGCCGTCCGCAACGAGGCGGCGGCAGTGCGTCTCGATATGTCCGTGGTCGCGCAGGGCTCGACGTTCCTCGGCCGTAAGGAAAGTGGCGCTTGCCGCAAGCAGAGGCCGTGCGCGCGCGCCGGCACTAACTGCGACGCCGCTTTCGATGATCCGGGCGATGCCCTCGCTGCCGAGGTCCTCGAGCGCATCGAAGACCCAGTTGGACGTGATGATGCTGACTGACTTCGGGCCTCGCTCGACGGAGGGCTGAACGAGCATGTACCGCTGCGCTCCCATTTCGGCGCAGATGCGACGCATGAATCGCGCGAGCCCGGTACGTGAAGTCACCGGCGCATTCGCGTCCTGGGTCTCAACTATCGGTGCTGCATAAGCCATCTGATCGGTTCCGTAGGCCCAAAGCCGACCTGTTATGCCTTGCCCTAACCGTAAACCGGCTCGGAGCGGTGAATTTCGCACGCACGAATCCAATCGCAGCCACGCGCGAACGCGGGCTGGACAACAGACGCGGATACGGACGAACTAACGGATGGCGACAGGGTAAAGACCTGCAGACGGCAGTCCTGTACAGGCTGCAATCAGACCGAAGCGCACGCTGGAATCTGCAGAAGACACGAAAGTCCTGTTACGACTTTCGACTGCGAATCACCCAAACCGCTCAAGCCCGCCTATAGTTAATTTTGTATGTATCCGATTGATTCGCGTCAAGATTCCTTGTGCGACGCTTACGCAGAAACATCACCCGGAAGTGGTAACGCATCGGCAGGGCCATCCCGAAATGGCGCGATGTGTTTCAATCCGGTTCAGGTGCGATTCCACAGGAAGGGACGCGGGCGCGTTAACGATTGGGGCGGGGCCAAAATCCGGGTTGGCACGCTTCATGCTTGGACAGGATCGGAGGGACGGGGGTCCATCCAAGTTCAGTCGGAGCAGTCATGTCCGGATTTACAACAAAGTCGCAGCGGCGCATCCTAGTGACCGGCGCAGCCGGTTTCCTCGGGTCGCATCTTTGCGACCGGCTTCTCGCATCGGACCCCGATGTAGAGATTGTCGCGGCCGATAGCCTCTTTTCAGGATCGCGCGCCAACATCGAGCATCTGCGCGACCATCCGCGCTTCGAATTTCTTCGTCACGATGTGACCGTGCCGCTGTTCTGCGAGATCGACGAGATCTACAACCTGGCGTGTCCGGCGAGCCCGGTGCACTACCAGTTCGATCCGATCCACACGATCAAGACGTCGGTCAACGGCGCGCTGAACATGCTGGGTCTCGCCAAGCGTACGCGGGCGAAGATCCTGCAGACCTCGACCAGCGAGGTTTACGGCGACCCAACCATCTCGCCGCAGCACGAGGGCTACCTCGGCAACGTCAACACGATGGGACCGCGCGCCTGCTACGACGAGGGCAAGCGCGTTGCCGAGACCCTGTTCTACAGCTACCGCCAGCTTCATGGGGTCGATACGCGCGTCGTCCGCATCTTCAATACCTACGGCCCGCGCATGCTCCCCGAAGACGGGCGTGTCGTCTCGAACTTCATCATGCAGGCGCTGACCGGCCAGCCAATCACCGTCTACGGCGACGGCAACCACACGCGCAGCTTCTGCTACGTCGATGACCTGCTCGACGCGCTGGTGCAGGTGATGGATTTGCCGCAGAGCGATGGCATGCCGGTCAATATCGGCAATCCGCAGGAAGTAACCATCAACGAGCTCGCAAAGCTGGTGATCGAGCTGACCGGCTCGCGTTCCCCGATCGTCTACAAGCCGCTGCCGAAGGACGATCCGATGCAGCGCCGGCCGGACATCTCCAAGGCCAAGGCAATGCTGGACTGGGAGCCCAGCGTCGACCTGCGCGACGGCCTGATGAAGACCATCGAATACTTCGAGGAACTTCTGATGCGCGCAGCCCAGCGCCGCATCGCCGCAGAGTAGGGAAGGGCATATGCCACAAGTCGTCCTCATCACCGGCTCAGCCGGACTGATAGGCTCGGAAGCCGCGCGCTTTTTCTCGGCGCGCGGTTTCCGCGTTGTCGGCATCGACAACGATATGCGCGCGAGGCTGTTCGGCGCCGAGGCCTCCACCGCATGGAACAGGGAGCGTCTGATCCAGGACCTGCCGAATTATGTTCATGCGAACCTCGACATCCGTGATCGCGAACAGCTCGAGGAGGTCTTCCGCACCTATGAGCGCAACATCAGGCTGGTGATCCATACGGCCGCGCAGCCTTCGCACGATTGGGCGGCGCGCGACCCGCATGCGGACTTCACCATCAATGCGAACGGGACGCTCAACCTGCTGGAACTGACGCGGCGCTTTTGCCCGCACGCGCCGTTCGTCTTCACCTCGACCAACAAGGTCTATGGCGACACGCCGAACAGCTTGCCGCTGGTGGAGCTTGAAAAGCGCTGGGAGATCGCGTCAGATCACACTTATTTCGAGCACGGCATCGACGAGACGATGTCGATCGATCGCTCGATGCACTCGCTGTTCGGCGCCTCGAAGGTGGCAGCTGACGTGCTGGTGCAGGAGTACGGCCGCTATTTCGGCATGAAGACCGCCTGCTTCCGCGGCGGCTGCCTGACCGGCCCGTCGCACAGCGGCACGCAGCTGCACGGCTTCCTCGCCTACCTGATGAAGTGCGCCGCTACCGGCACGCCCTATACGGTATTCGGCTACGAGGGAAAGCAGGTCCGCGACAACATCCATAGCGCCGATCTGATCGCGGCGTTCTGGGAGTTCTTCCAGGCCCCGCGCTCAGGCGAGGTCTACAACATGGGCGGCGGGCGCGACTGCAACTGCTCGATGCTCGAAGCGATCGAGATCTGTGAGCAGATCACCGGCAAGAAGCTCGACTGGACCTACAGCGAGCAGAACCGCGCTGGCGACCACATCTGGTGGATTTCCGATACGCGCCGGTTCCGCGAACACTATCCGAACTGGTCGATCCGCCACGACGTCAGCGCGATCCTCGAGGAGATTTACGCCGCCAACCATCAGCGCTGGCGCCAGGCAGGCTAGGTTCGCTGGAGAGCGGAAGATGCGGAAAGGGCGCGGCAGCGATGCCGCGCCCTTCTGCTATTTGGCCGAAGGAAACGGGCTGGCCGTGACCGACTAGCGCGCAGAGGAAACCCGCAGGCCAATGGCAAAGAACAGCAGCATCAGCATCCAGAGCGGGTTCGACGAGATGAAGATGTCCGATTCCAGGTTGTTGTGCAGCAGGACGAAGACGACGATCGTCAGCGACAGCCAGCCGAGCCGCGCATCGCGCCGGGCAAGCCGCCCCGCAGCCGTGAGCGCGGCGAGCAGGAAGGTCACCTTCAGCGCAAAGCCAAACAGGCCGAGATGTAGCAGCATGTCGATGTAGCCGTTATGACCGGTAGGCGCCACGCGGGCAAAGCCCAGCGTCATCCTGTAAGGCAGGCCATCGTAGCCCAGGCCCCACACTGCTTCGTAGCCATAGCCTAGCCAGGGCTGGGCCGCGATCAGCGTCGCCGCGAAGTCCCAGAGGTCGGTGCGGCCGGTTAGCGTCGGATCGCCAAGGAGCTTCTGGCTGAGCCACTTGAAGGTCCAGAGGCCGGCCGATTCGCCGATGAAGTAGACGAGCGCCGCGAGCAGCACCCCGGCTGAGACAACGATGGCCGGCGAGATCAGCATCCGCCGCGCAGGGTAGAGCAGCATCAGGCCCACAACAGGTGCCAGCAGCGACAGGCCGAGCGACGTCTTTGACTGCGACAGGATCAGGAAGACGGGGGCTGCCACGATCATGGCGAGCGCTATGCTGCGCTGGAGGAGGCCGCCGAAGGTCAGGTGGTAGAGCCCTACGAACAGGATGACGCCGGAGACCCAGCCAAACACGTTCTTCTGCGGGTAGATGCCAGTGTGACCGATCGGTCCGGGCGGCTGTGTTGCTACGGAGACGAGATTGAGCGCCATCGCCACGACGACCACGGCGAACAGACCGAGCATCATCACCCGGAACGAATGCGCTGAGTAGACGGATAGGATCAGCGTCGTCGAGATGATGCCGAGCAGCGCGCCGCGCATGAAGGTGAATTGAGGAAACAGGCTCCATGATGCGGAGGCGACCGCAAGGGCGATCACCCCAACAACTGCTGCGATGCCCGGATTGTCGAACGGGAGCCTGCGATAGGAGCCAGTGAAAATACTGGAAATCACCGCCAGCACGAACAGCAGCGGGTAGGCGATCATCTTGAGCGGAGAGCGCTCGCCCGCATCCGGCGGCAGCGGCGCCATCCAGCCCGCCTGGACCTCGATCGGCGAATAGTCGCCACCGCCGAAGACCAGGGGCCAGATGATCATCACATAGCCAAGCATCAACACCGGTATGAGCGACGCAACCGGGCTGCTAAGGCGCGCAAGAGCCAGCTGTAGGGCTTGGGCTTCCGATGAACTGGCTGCGATTACAACATGGCTGGGAAGCAAGAATGTGCGTGCATTCATGAGATCTCAGCCTCCTGAGACGGGTGCAGCAGGGACATCCACTTGGGCGAGGACGATGCAGGGGTGGAGTTCCGGGCAAGGTCCAGCAGAACGGCTGAAATTCGTGCGCCCGCGAGTGAACGGAAGCCGTAGAAGAGCAGCCGCGGGAAGGCCATACCCGCCCGGTACCCACGCCAGAGGGCACCCGTCACCTTCAGCGGATGGCTGAAGATGCTGAGTTCCGAGGCGATGGTGGCGTCGATCAGTGCCTGGCCGCGCACGGTTAGGTGGTTCTGCGCGTAGTCCTGAAAAGCGCGAAAATCCTCGGGGGTGCGGTGGCGCCTGGAGGCTCGGCCAGCCCGGCTATCATCCACGTAGACGGCAAGCAGATCGTCGAGCACTGCCACGGTCTTCGCGGCGCGGACGCAGTCGAAGACAAAAGCCTGGTCCTCGAGCATCCGCATACCGGGCCGGAATCGCGTTACTTCGAATATCCGGCGGCGCACGCACAGGACGTTGATGTTGTAGTACTCGCCGGCGCGGAAGGTGAATTCCTCGATTGGCTCGCCGGGTTCAAGGCTGCGGGTCGGCAGCTCAGACCAGGAGGCTGCGCCTTCCTGCGTCTTAAATAGACGATACTGGCGATGGAGCAGGACGTCGGGATGCCCAATCGCGATGGCGCGCGACAGCACTTCCAACTTGTTGGGCAGGTAGACGTCGTCGGCGTCGAGAAAGACGGCATAGTCGCCGCGTGCCGCTTCCAGCCCGCGGTTGCGGGAGGCCGAGGCGCCGATATTGAAGCCATTGCGCAGGCACACGATGCGTGGATCTGCAAAGCCTTCGCATATCTTGGCAGCGGGCTCCTGAGAGGCATCATCAATGACGATGATCTCGAAGTCACCAAAGGTCTGGTTGAGACAGGAGCGCAGTGCGACCGTCAGTGTCGCGTTGCTGTTGTGGGTCGGGATGATGATCGAGAACATCATGGGCGCGACCCTCCGAGAGGCATCGCCACGTTTCTGAGACCCACAAGCAGGAAGGCGGTGAGCATGGCGAGCTGCACCACGGCCATCGCCACCAGCGCGATGACCAGATCGACATCGAAGGCGAGAGTGGCGAGAAGCCCGGTCGTCGCGGTTGCCGCTGCGATGCCGACCATTGCGATGAGGCGAAAGCGGCGCGTCGCGTTCAGGAAGACGACAAGCGACCAGTTGCTGAGGACGAGCAGGCTGACGAATCCCCATCCGGCGACCAGAGGGCCGATGTCACTGAACTTAGCGAACAGGTGCCGTTCGATTAGCGGCCAGAGCGCGGCGATCGCGCCGCCGCAGAAGGCGGTGGCGGCAACCATCAGGCCGATACCAGCCAGCGTGAGCCAACGGGCGGTTGCAAGGTCGCCGGCTTCGACGAGCCCGGCGATGCGGGGCTGGGCAACGCGTTGCCAGGCCGAGCCCATGAGCTGCAGCGGCGCCCAGAGGATGCGGCCCGCCTCGATCAGACCGACCTGATCCGCGCCACGGACAAGCTGGATGACGAGCACATGCGCGCGCGTCTGAGCCTCGTTCGTTGCGGAATTCAGCAGCGACCAGCCCGCGCCGGGGAAGGTTTGGCGGTAGCGCTGCAGGAGGCCGGTGATGGCTGCATCGTTCCGCTCGTGACGAGCGGGGAAGGCCGCAAGGGCAAGCACGGTCGACAGCGCCGCGGCCATGAGCGCGGCAAGTTCAGAGCGCTCCAGATAGAAAAGGATGGCATAGACGAGCAGGAGCAGCACAAAAGATGTCGCGCCGAAGCGGGCGGCTGACCGGCTGTCTCCCTCGAGATAGAAAAGGTTGCGGCGGGTTTCGCGCGCAAGCCAGGCGACTACGAAAGCCGCCCCAGCCAACGCGGTCGCGATGCTTCCACTGGCCCAGAAGGCGGCCAGCCCCACAACAAGTGCGGCTGCTGCACGGAAGCGCAGGTCGACACTGCGCAGGATCGCCAGCTGCTGCATTCGGTCTGCGGCATGAGCCTGCCGGACATGAACGAGCAGCGGTACCCCGATCGCGCCATAGTGCAGGCTGGCGGCAACCAACGCGCAGGTCGTCACGAAGGCGAAGCGACCGAAGGTGGCTGGATCGGTTCCTGCGATCAGAAATGCAGAAAGGACGAGCGAGCCGAGGCTGTGCAGTCCCTGGTCAACGAACGACAGTACGACCGCGCCGATGCCGAGCGGTGCCTTCGGCCGCGCGATCGATGGTGTCGTGTTGGTGCTCGCCATTTCTCGCCCGCGCCCCAAGGTCAGACGTAGTTCTGGCGGCGGGAGGGCTTCAGGTCGTCCTCCGGCCGGAATACCTCGGGTGACAGCCACTGGCGCGCGAGATTCCAGCAAAAGAGCGGGTTGAGGATGATGTAGCGGCGCCAGAGGCGGCGGGGCTCGCACATCAGCCGGAACAGCCATTCGAGGCCGCGATCCTGCATCCAGCGCGGCGCCTGTGGCTGGGTGCCGGCGTGAAAGTCGAACGCCGCGCCGACTGCAATCACCGCACAGGAAAGTTCTTCTGCGTTCTCGTAGGCAAAAACCTCCTGGCGCGGGCAGCCAAGGCCGACAAAGATGATCTTTGCTCCGGTTTCGCGGATGGAGGCGATGACCTCAGCGTTTTCCTCATCATTTGCCATACGGAAGCGCGAGGTGGCGGTGCCGACGATACGGATGCCGGGAAATTTCCGGCGCAGGTTCTTCTCCAGACGCGACATCACCTCGTGGCGACTGCCGTAGAGAAAGATAGGCACGCACTCGCGGGTTGCTGCCTCGCAGACGCGCAGCATCAGGTTCGGGCCGTAGACGCGGTCCTTCAGGCCTGCGCGGTAGAGGAGGTTCAGTGCCCAGCGCACGGGCTGGCCGTCGGGAACGACAAGGTTCAGCCGGTTGAGGCGATAGCGATGTGTGTGGTCCTGCAGACCCGTCATCACCCCGTGGACAGCAAGAGCGGTGACGGAAAACGGCTTTCCGAGCTTCGCGGCCTCGATGATCCGCTTCACCGCGCCGTCGTAATCGATCGCATTGACGCCGACGCCCAGAATGGGCAGCTTTTCGCCACGTTGCATGATTAGCTCCTGAACCTCGTTCACGAGTTCAAGCAACGACCGTGCCAGCGCCGATGGTCCGATATGAAACGCGTGGGTGCGGTGGCACGCGGCTTGCTGTGGAAGCCATGGAGGCGCCGCTAACGGACTTTTAGGCCGTGTGGTGACACAATCTGGCACAGGACAAAATCGCGATGCGCAGATTCCGGCTGGACAGAGAGGATACTCGACCTCACGAGCAGGTCGAACTGATCACCTATCGGCGCTCCGAGAGCCCCGAGAGGCCGGAGGCTGCTTTCGTTTCCGATGTCCGAACCCTCTGGTCGGCCGTCTCCACACGCGTCCGCCTGATTGGCGGCTGTGTCATCGGAACCCTTCTGCTTACCCTCGCCTACATCTGGATCGTCCCGCCGGTCTACAAGGCCACTGCGGAAGTGCTGATCGACCCGCGCCGGCGTGCCGTGTTTCAGCAGGAAATCGTGCAGAGCGGCATGGGCCAGTCCTCGTTCGGTGCGGACACCTTCCTGCTCGACAGCCAGGTCAACGTGATGACCTCGCAGCTGCTGCTGCGCAAAGTCATCGCTGATTTGAATCTGCTCGATGATCCCGAACTCGTCGAGAGCGCCAGCAGCAGTTCGCCGCTCCAAGATTTCGCCCGGTTGATCCTGCGCGGACCGCGCGCAGCTTCCACGAGCGGCCTCACTCTTGAGGACAGGGTGCTCAAGGCGCTGCAGGAAGATGTCGAGGTCGCGCGCGTCGGCAATACCTATGTGCTTGGCGTCACAGTCAAGTCGAAGGACCCGATCCTTGCTGCCGACATCGCCAATCGCCTGACCGACCTCTACATCGAGGAACTCGCCAACAACACGCGGTCGCAGATCAACCAGGTCGAGGAACAGCTCGGCGGACGCCTTGAGGAACTGCGGCTTGCCGCACTTGAGTCGCAGCGCAAGGTCGAGGAATACCGCGCGCAAAACGGCCTCCTCAACGCGGAACGCATGACCGTCGTCGAGCAGCAGCTGCGCGACCTCAACCAGCAGCTCAGCGTGGTGTCGACCACTGCCAGTGCCGCCCGTGCGCGCTGGGAAGAAGTGTCGCGCCTTCGCGGCCAAACGGTCGAGCGCGTGCTTGCGTCCGGCTCGCTGGACTCCCCGCATCTCGACTCGCTACGCCAGCAGTATTCTTCGCTGACCTCGCGCGAGGCCTCGCTTTCGGCGACCCTCGCTTCGCGGCATCCCTCGCTGCAGGCTCTGCGGGATTCCAAGGCGACAGTACAGGCCGATATCCGGCGCGAGGTTGATCGGCTGATTGCCCGCTACCAGGTCGAGCATGATGTGGCGGCTGCCAACGAACGGGCGGTGCGCGAGCAGATCGCGAGGCTCGAGGAGCAGATGGCGACGAGCAACCAGGCAAGCGTCGAGCTGCGCGACCTGGAGCGGCAGGCCGCGTCTGACGCTGCAATCTACGAACAGTTCCTCGTTCGCTCCAAGGACGCGCGCGAGCAGGTCAATGTCCCGACGGACGTTGCCCGCGTGATCACGACCGCGCGGCCGGACTTCACGCCGAGCTGGCCGTCGCCGTACCTCCTGCTGGCCGTCGCGCTGATTGTCGGTCTCGGCCTGGGAGTTGGACTTGCGCTGTTGTCGAAGCTGTTCGCGGGCTCACCCGCCGGTCCGAGCGAGAGGCCTGAACCAAGGTCAGTTCTGGGCGGGGCGCGCTGATGGTTGAGGTTGTTTCTGAAGAGCGTGCCAGGGGAGTGACTGTCTCTTCCCGGGCCGCCGCGATGTGGGCGCTTGTCGCCACGGTGGCGCTTGCCGCAGTCCTTCTGAGCGTCGTGACCGTGCTACCGATCGGTACCTACTACTGGGACATCTATTTCTTCGTCGACGCGGCGCACAGGATCCGCGTCGGGGAGGTTCCGCATCAGGACTTCTTCCTCTCGGTAGGCGCGCTTCCATACTATCTGTACGAGCTGACGCAACGCATCTGGCCTGACGGTCAGCCGCTTCTGGTAGGGCAGTATTCGCTTCTGCTTGTGACGGCGCCGTTGATGGCAGCCGTCATACTTGCAGCAGATGCGGAGCCCGGGCGTGTGCTGGCGGTTGTGCTGCCCTTTGCGTTCTTCAGCCTTGCCCCGGTCAATTCCAATGAATTCGTGACGGTTCCGGCGGTCGACGGCTATGGGCTCTACAACCGTCAGGCAGGCCTGGTTCTTTATGTGCTGGCATCTGCCCTGGCACTGGTCCGTGTTCCGCTAGCTTTGGGATCGATCGCGGGGCTTGCCGCGGCAGCGCTTTTCTTTCTCAAGATCACCGGTTTTGTCGCTGGCGCGGGCTTCATCCTTTGCGCATTCCTTGCGGGCAGGCTCGGCGCCAAGTTAATGGGCGCCGGTTTGGTCGCGTTTCTCGTGCCAGTTGTTGTCGTGGAAGCGAGCCTCGGCATCGTCTCGATCTATATCTCCGACGTTCTTGCCATGCTCGCGCACAACAGCGGAGGCCTCCTGCGCCGTGTGCTGCGTCTGATCTCGCAAGAGCTGGACCTGCTTGCGCCGCTGGGGATTCTCTGCATCGTGCTGGCATTCGCCGAGCGTGACCGGCTGTTGCATTCGCTCCGGGCACCGGGTCTTAACAAGATCACCGGGATATTCTCGCTGACTGCCGTTCAGCTCGCGCTGATGACTGTCTTTGCGATCAGCTTCGAGATGCAGAACACCGGCTCCCAGGAGTTCATCTATCTGTGGCCGCTGCTGTCCGGCATCCTGTTTTTGGGAAAGAAGCTCGGAGGTCATGTTCGTCTTGCCGTTATCTTGCTTCTGGCCCTCACGGCACTGCCGACATTCAGCAAGGCGGCACACCGGCTTGCTCGCGCTGTGGCGATCATGCCTGCGCAGGTGAGCCTGAACCTTCCCGAGCTTGGCGTCCTCAACAGCGTGTCTTCACGTGAGGAGTACATTCGCCGGGCACGGTTGATGCGGGAGCATTACACCGAGCACTCGGAAACATACCGGACGCTCGTACAGGAGGGCGAGGATCCCTCCTTCCTCTACTACACCATGCCCGATACACAGCTGCTGTACCTGATTGATCTCGTTGAGGGGATGAAGGCTATCCAGCGCCACGAGCAGGAGGCGGGGGTTCGCTACGAGAGCATTGCCGGACTCGACTATGTTGATCCGATGCCGATGCTACTGGGGCGCAAGGGCGCCAAAGGAATGCCAATGGGGCTCGACCCCACGCGAGGATATCCGGCCGGCCGGCATGAATCCTATCGTGCGGGGCTAGCTGAAGTCGACGCGATCGTAGAACCGCTGTGCCCGTTGCTAGACCAGAGGGCAGACATTCGTGCCATTGCCGAACCCGTCCTGGCGGAGCGCCGCGCAGTGCGCATCGATCCTTGCTGGATCCTTTACGTGAAGCAGTAGGTGCAGCTCACCGGCAGGTCGTCCCAGATTGGGACGTCCGCTCAGGATGCAGCCAGCGCCGCCGTGTCAGCCTCGAACGAGGGCTGGCGTAGCTTCAGCCCGCGCTGGCGGACTTCGTCGGCGTAAGCGCGCATGGTGAGCACGCGGTGGCTGCGGGAAAGGTCCGACAGTACCATGTCGACGATGGCAAGCTTGCGCTGCGACGGCAGCTGCATGCCGGGGAAGCGCGCCAGGATGTCGAGGTCGTCGCAGCCAAGGAAGTCGAGCGGGTGCAGGAGCACGGATGGCTCGACGCCGAAGACGCGGCAGGCGGCGAGCGCGGCCTTCCAGTACGCAGTGGCAGCGGCGCCTGAATGGGTTGCCAGAAATGACAGATAGGTCAGATGGAACGGGGCGCGGGCGACCGGAATGGTCGTGACCGGGATCTCGACCATGCTGCCCTTCGGCAGCTTCCACTCATAGGGGCGGATGGGGCGCAGGCCGTCTGCCAGCGAACCGAACAGCAGCGAGCGCTTCCGGCGCTCTTCGGCCGAAAGGTCCGCGCGGGTGAAATAATAGGCGCGGGCGAGCGGCCCGAGGAAGGTTGGCAGCGTGGAGGCGTCGTACTGGTAGGCGCGCTCGAACAGCGTCTCCAGCAGTGGTGTCGACAGGCAGAAGCTCGGACCGCGGAAGCCGATGGTGCGCTGGCCGGTGGCCTCGCCGATGGCCTGTTCCGCAGCTTCGAGCTCGGCGTTCATTGCCTCGCGCGAGCGGCGCGAGAGCCAGGGCTCATGGTGAAACGAGTGGTTGGCGATCTCGTGCCCTGAGTCGGCGATCATGCGCAGCGCCGCCGCATTTTCCTTCAACGCCGCATCCTGCCCGACGATGAAGAAGGTGATCTTCAGCCCGTGGCGGTCGAGGCGCTCGAGGATCCGGGGCGTGACGAGATCGAGATAGGATGGGAAATCCTGCCAGCCCGAGATCCCGGCCGTCTTCATGTAGCTCCAGATATTGTCGAGATCGAGAGACAGGCTGGCGGGGCGCATGGCTACCTCAGAACGCGTTGCGATAGGCGCGGGCGGAGACGAGCGTCATCAAGAGGATGCGGATGTCGAACCAGAAGGAACGGCGGCGCAGATATTCCAGGTCGTGCAGAACGCGCAGCTGCATCTTCTTGATTGTGTCGGTCTCGCCGCGAAACCCGTTAACCTGTGCCCAGCCCGTGATGCCGGGCCGCACGTCATAACGGTCCCAATAGCGGTCGATCCGCGAACCGAATTGTTCGTCGAGCGCAATCGGGTGGGGCCGAGGTCCAACGAGCGACATATCCCCCAGCAGCACGTTGAAGAGCTGCGGCAGCTCGTCCAGATTGACCCGGCGCAGGACGCGGCCAACGCGAGTAATGCGGTCGTCGCCGCGCACCGCCTGGCGGAACTCGGCGTCGCGCTCGTGCCGCATGGTGCGGAACTTGTAGATGCGAAAGCGGGTGCGGCCCTGGCCATAACGTTCCTGGCGGAACAGCACTGGTCCCTTGCTTTCAAGGCGGATCGCAATGGCGATGATGATGAATAGCGGCGAGAAGACGAGGATCGCCAGCAGCGCGCCGATAATGTCGAAGACGCGCTTTGCCAGCGGCTCGGTGCGCGGCAGCGCCCGCGCATAGTCGAGGGTATCGCCTGCGCTCATCGTGCGGCCATTCCGACAGGATTGGCGGTGTCCGCGGTGTCGACTTCCGGCGCGTGGTTTGCAGACGCAATCAGCGATACGCCCGCAATGACGAGCGCGGCTCCGACCGACGCCTTCAGGGACAGGGCGTCGCCGAAGAAGACGACCGAGGCGACCGTGATGCCGACCATCGAGAGCGAGATGACGAAGACGTAGGACATCATCAGGCTGAGGTCGCGCAATGCCAGCAGGTAGCAGCCGAGGAGCAGCACGCATGCGAGCCCGCCGGCCCACAGGTAAGGATTGAAGGCGAAGCGCAGCAGCGTCTCGAAGGTGCGCTCCTGCGGAAACGCCGCCATGGCTAGCTTGAACATCATGTTGGAAGTGATGTTGGAGAGCACTGCTATCGTCAGGAAAATCCAGGCCATTTCTTATTCCGCCGCTATTGGCATCGCCTCGTCGCCGCATGCGGCTCCGCATACCGTGGTGCTTGGCGCCGTCAGTGCGTCAAGGTCGCGCGCTGCACGCTCGGCAAGCGCGATGGTCTCGTCGACATTGAGGTTGCCGTTGATGATCTGCGCCGAGTTGACGATGTGCAGGCCCTCGACGCTGGTGTGCATCGGCGGCACAGCCTTCGAGTAGTTCAGCGCCTGCACCGCCATCACGTTGCGCGCGCGGGAGACACGGAAGGCGACGACGTCATCGTCGGCGATGTGGGGGTACATGCGCCGGAGGTTGGAGATGCAGCGCTCGCGCAGCACCTCCTCCTTCTCATCGAACAGCGGGTGATCCGCCGGCAGATAGTGCGGCAGGTAGACGAGGCTAAGCCCGTTGAAGGTCTCGCGATCGACGACCGCCGTCATTTCGATGACACCGGTGAAGGGGATCGTCTCGTCGGCGACATAGGTGAGGTAGCGGCCCCGCAACGGCTTCTTCAGCACCACGGAGGCGCAGACGACGCCCTGATAGCGCAGGGCTGCAAGCCGCTCGCGCTCCGACTGTGCCAGCGCGGAGCACATGCGCGCGGCGATGTCGCCCGGGGCGGTAACGATGACGCGGTCGAACGTCTCGGTGCCGGCCGGTGTGCGGACGCTGATGCCGTCCGGGCCTTGCGCGATATCCAGCACAGGCTGGTTCTCGCGGCAGATGACCCCGCGCGTCTCAAGGTCGGCGACAAACGTGTTGACGATCCGCTCGTAGCCGCCGGTCACGTAGCCGAACATCTCCTTTTCGATGCCGGCGCGGCGGGCGCTGTAGAAGCGGTTGATGACGGACCAGATGAACGAGGCTGAGACGATCTTGTAGTTGTCGCCGAGCTTGGCACGCAGCAGCGGCTTCCAGATGCGCTCGTAGGTGCGCTTCCCCGACAGTTTCGTCAGCCACTCGGCGACCGGGATGCTTTCGAGCGCGACGCCATTCTTCAGCCGCGACGCGTAGAGGATCGTGAAGGCGAGGCGCGCCTTGTCGATCAGCCCGAGCGGCGGGAAACGCAGGAAGTCGATCGCATTGTTGAGCGGGTGGAAGCGGCCGTTTTCGTAGAAATCAGTGCGGGTCGTGCGCCAGTTGAGTTCGCCGTCGAGGCCGATGTCCTTGAGGAGACCCCGCATGTGCAGGTCGGACATGAGCGTGACGTGGTAGTGGCGATCCCAGGTGACCGGACCAACCGTCCAGGCATCAGCAAGGCCGCCGAAGCGGTCGGACGCTTCTAGGACGGTGATCTCCCGTCTCGGCTGTTCGAGCTTGTGGGCGAGGGCAAGACCCAGCATGCCACCGCCTACGATGCACCAGCGTTCACGAGCCATAGCGAGAGTTCCCTGTTGCCGGAGTTGCGGGAATGGCGAAGGTGCGATCACCGCGGCGCCGCAGGACGAGCCGGCGGATGAGGCCGAGGTGATTGCGGATGACCCGCACCACCTTCATTTTCGAGTGGCCGATCAGGCGGCTTTCGAGCACTGCCGGGAATTCAACGATCCGCGCATTCGACTGGTCGAGGCGGACGAAGATTTCCATGATGCCCATGAAGCCTTCGTCATCCAGCTTCATGCCGAGCACCTTCGAACGGCGGTAGACACGGAAGCACGCCGTATAGCTCGAGAAGGCGTGGTTGAGGATGTGGCGGTAGATCAGGCACACGCCCTTCGACAGCGCGAGCCGCCAGGCGGGCACGTTCAAAACGCCGCCGTCGCGGTGGTAGGGGGACGCCTGCACCATGTCGACCCCGGGCGTCAGTAGCGGGATCATCTTCGCCAGCAGGTGCGGGTCGAACGAGCAGTCGCAGTCGATGCCGCAGACGATCTCGTCCCTTGCGGCGCGGATTCCGGTCATGGTCGCGGCGGCGATGCCGCGATTGACCTGGTGGCGGATGAGCTGGACGTTCTCTTTCCCGCCGAAGAGCTCGTGCAGCTTGTTCCAGGTGCCGTCCTTACTGCCGTCGTCGACAAAGACGTAGGAGAACTCGTAGAGGCCTTCATTCTCGCGCTCGACCGAAGCGAGTGTGCTGGCGAGGTAGGGAAGCGTTTCTTCCTCATTGTAGCAGGGGGTGACGATCGTCACCTTCTGTACTTCGCGCGTCGGCGCATTGGTCTTGACGACGATCGGCGTTGCCTCGCGCGCGGCGCGGACCGGAGCGGGCTCAATCGCAAGCTGGAGATGCTCGGCGATGCTGCGGAACGAGTAGCGCTCCAGCCAGCCTTCGATGCGCTCGCGCATTTCGTCCAGATTGCGGTACTGGCGTAGCCGGCCAAGCCGGGTCGTGGCCGACACGCGCGGCTGGTCGGGGTCGAGTTCCCAGGAATGGAAGTAGAAGTGCCACGGCTCGTCATGGTGCTGGTGCCATGCGGCGACGCGGCCCTCATGCAGCCCGCGCGGCAGCTGGCGCATGTAGTTGCCACCGGTGACCGGAATTGGCACACCGAGGAAGGTGTCGGACGAGAGCGGCACTTCGGTGATGGACCAGCCATCGCCAGAAATTTCGTGGATGCGGCGCTGTTGCGGCTTGCCGATGAAGCGCGGGCCGAACGGGCGCAGGCTGGAGTCATAGCGCACGCCTGCCTCTGCGAGCACGCGATAGGGCGCAATGTCGTCAGCGGGAAGCGAGCCTTCCGCCATGCGGTAGCCAAGGACGGTCTCACCGGTCGCTTTCTCGATGGCATCGCGCGAGCGCAGGAAGTCGTCGCGCAGCTCATCGAGGCACATCTGGCTGAAATTGCGGTGGAAGTAGCCCTTGCTTGCAACCTCGTGGCCGCGCCGCGAGATTTCGGCAATCAGGTCCGGGCAGCGCTCGGCCAGCCAGCCGACGGAAAAGAAGGTTGCCCTGGCTCCATAGCGATCGAGCAGGTCCAGTACCTCGCCCGTCGACTTCTCAATACGCAGCTCGAAGCGCGGCCAGTATCGGTGCGGAATGACCTGTCGCATGGGCGCGACCTGGAAGTAGTCTTCCAGATTGACCGAGAGAATGTTCTGACGGTTATGCATGGCACATACCCCCATTGTTGGCCCTCGACTTGTGCTGGGACCTTTGCCTGCTTCGGGGTGTGCAAGGGGCATGCCACTATGCGCTGTCTCATTATGAAGCGCGGGGCGGGCGGGTTTATCTCGCGATTGAATCGGTTTAGGACAATGTGGAGAAGCTTCGCAGTAGGGAGGTGCAGCGTGGCAATCGAGGGACGTGAGCAGAAGTCAAACCGGCCGATCCGCTACGGCATGGTCGGCGGCGGGCAGGGCGCATTCATCGGTGCGGTGCATCGGATAGCCGCAAGGCTGGACGGAGAATTCGAACTCGCAGCCGGCGCGCTATCGTCGGACCCCGAACGCGCAAAGGTTTCGGGGGCGGAACTCGGGCTTGATCCCGAACGCTGCTACGACTCGTTCGAGGAAATGGCGAAGGCGGAAGCCGCCCGGCCCGACGGGATCGAGGCGGTCTCGATCGTCACGCCCAATCATGTCCACTTCCCGGCGGCGAAGGCTTTCCTTGAAGCCGGCATACACGTCATCTGCGACAAGCCGCTGACGTCGAACCTTGCTGATGCAAAGCAGCTCGCCGACCTCGTGAAGTCCAGCGGCAAGCTGCTGGTGCTCACTCACAACTACACCGGCTATCCGATGGTCCGCCACGCCCGGCAGATGGTCGCCGAAGGGCTGCTCGGGACTATCAGGGTGGTGCAGGCGGAATACCCGCAGGATTGGCTGACCGAGCCCGTCAGCAACAAGCAGGCGGACTGGCGCACTGATCCGGCGCGATCTGGCGCGGGCGGTGCGCTGGGCGACATCGGCACCCACGCCTACAACCTCGCCCGCTTCGTCACCGGGCTCGAGTTGGACAGCCTCGCCGCCGATCTCACGGCGTTCGTCGATGGTCGCCAGCTCGATGACAACGCGCATGTGATGCTGCGCTTCAGAGGCGGGGCCAAGGGCATGTTGTGGGCGAGCCAGGTCGCGCCTGGCAACGAGAATGGCCTCAAGCTGCGGATCTACGGCTCGAAGGGCGGGCTCGAATGGGAACAGGAGCAGCCAAACCACCTGTGGTTTACGCCCTTCGGCGGCGAGAAGCGCCTGATCACGCGCGGCGGAACGGGTGCCGGAGCATCGGCGGCGCGGTTGACCCGCGTTCCAAGCGGCCATCCGGAAGGCTATCTCGAAGGTTTCGCCAACATCTATGCTGAGGCAGCAAGAGCCATCCGCGCGGTGCGAGATGGCACGCCGATCCCCGAGGACGTCGTGTTCCCGACCGTCGAGGATGGCGTCGAGGGTGTCGCTTTCGTTGAGGCCTGTGTGCGCTCGTCGAAGGACAACGGCGCCTGGACGAAGCTATAGGCGCAGATCGGCCAGGTAGGAGTTCTGCTTCCTGGCCTCGGCGTAGCCGTCGGGGTCAAGGTCGGCAACGAGCAGCGCCGCCTCGCTGTCATCCTGATGGGCGAGCATTGCCCCATCCGGCGCGGCGATCACCGACAAGCCGGCATAGCGGAATGCGTCGTCCGCGCCGGCGTGGTTGGCGTAGGCCACGAAGATCTGGTTCTCGAAAGCACGCACCGGCAGCATCGACCGGGCGATGAAGGGCGAGTAGGGGCTCTCCGGCAGCGCGGTCGGTACTACGACAAGGTTGCAGCCGGCGAGCGCGAGCCGCCGGACGTTTTCGGGAAACTCCACGTCGAAGCAGATCAGCATGCCGATCTTCATGCCGGCATGTTCGAACGTGACGGCCGAAGGGGCTGCCGCCTTGCAGAGGTTTTTCTCGTAGTCGCCGTAGAGGTGCGACTTGCGATAGATGACCGGCGCACCCTTCCCATCAAGGAAGGCTGCGCTGTTCCAGACTGCGCCATCGGCCGCCTCGGCAAAGCCGGTGACGAGCGCGGTGCCGGTTTCAGCAACAAGTGCGTTTAGGCGATGAAGCGACGGGCCAGAAGCGGGTTCCGCCAGCCGGGTAATCGCATCGCCCGCGCCATAGCCGGTGACAGCCAGCTCTGGCGCGATCAGCAGATCCGCGTTCTGCGCGGCGGCAGCCCGCAGGCCGTCCTCGATCATCTTCAGGTTGGCTTCCACATTGCCGGGCAGCGCCCGCATCTGCAGAACCGCCAGCCTCACTTGCCGCCTCCCGACAGGGCGCCGAGCAGCTTCGGCAGGTCGCCAAAGCGGGCAATCAGGCCGAAGATGATGGCTGCCAGCAAGACGAAGAACACCGAAACCGAGGCCATGATCGGTGTGTAGCCGTAGCGCAGGGCGTTGAAGATCTTGATCGGCAGCGTTTCCATCGTGAAGCCCACGGTCATGTAGGCGATGATGTACTCGTTGAGCGACAGCACGAAGGCAAAGGCGAAGCCCGAAATCAGGTAGGGCAGGATCAGCGGCAACACCACGGTGCGCAGGATGGTGCGGTCATTGCCGCCCATGGTTGCGGCGGCTTCGACCAGCGAACGGTCGATCGAGGCAAAGCCGAGCGAGAGCGTGACCAGCGGCAGCGTGATGAAGAAGATCGCGTGGCTGATCGCCGCGGTCCACGCCTGCCCATAAGCGCCAACCGTCGCCCAGAAGGTCAGGAAGCCGAGCGCGGTGATGACCGGCGGCAGGATGAATGGCGCGACGCCGAGCAGGCGGAAGATGTTCGCCCACGGCGCGATGCGCCGCCAGAGGAACCACGAGAGCGGCAGCGCCATCAGCACCGCGATGGCCGCCGAGGCGGCAGCGAGCGTAACCGAATTGATCAGGGCCGCACGCCAGCCGTCGTCGGCAAAGATCTGGTAGTACCAGTTCAGCGAAAAGCCCTGCGGCGGGAAGGTCAGCGACTGCTTCTCGTTGACCGAAACGCCGGCGACGACGACCAGCGGCCCGGCAAGGAACAGCGCGACCAGCGTGAAGATGATGCGACGAAGCCCGACTTGGCTCATGCTTCGCCTCCCTTGCGCGCGCCGACGAGTAGGGTGAGCCCGACGAAAGCAAGCGACATCAGCACCAGGAACACGGCCATCGCAGCCGCGAAAGGCATGTTCGACTGGTAGATCGCCTGATCCGTGATCAGCACCGACAGCGTCCAGTGCTGAGGGCGGCCGAGCATCTGTGGCAGCAGGTAGGAACCGAGCGCAAAGACGAACACCATGATCAGCGTTGCGACGATAGTGCTGCGCATGGCGGGAACGACCACGTTGAAGAAGGCGCGCAGCGGCGAGGAGCCGAGCGTGCGGGCAGCCTCCATCAGCGTCGGATCAAGCCGCACGATGGCCGGATAGAGAACGAGCACAGTGTAGGGCAGTGCCTGGTAGACCATGCCCGTCAGCACCGCGCCAAAGTTCGGCGACAGTGCCTGCGCCTCGCTCATCAGGCCCATCCAGACGAAGATGTTGGTGATGCCGGCGGTGCGCGAGAAGAGGGTGGTCCAGGCAAAGCCGATGATGACTTCGGACAGCGACAGAATCGACAGGATCACCACCAGCCAAACGATCTGGACGCGGCGCGACGCCTGCGCCAGCAGCCAGGTGAAGGGGAATGCGATGATGACGCAGACCACCGCCACGATCACGGCGAGCATGATCGAGAAGCCGAGCACGCCGCCGAAGAAGGCGGAGAGGAAGCGCTCGTAATTGTCGAAGATGAAATCACGCGAATAGAAGCCGGCCGGGTCGCGGCGGAAGAACGACACCGCGATCATCGTCGAGAAGGGAATGACGAAGAAGACCAGCAGCATGATCGCCGGGAAGGCGAGCGGCGCGTAGTCGGCCAGGCTGCGGGGCGGTTCGCGTCTCATCCCTTGAGCACCACGCAGCTTTCGACCGGCAGCCGGACGCCGACGGCGTCGCCGGCGACAAAGGGCGTACGCTCGCGCGGGGTCGTCACCGAGACGATCGAGACGCCTTGGACGTCGACGAAGGTTTCGATGGTGCCGCCGAGGTCGCGGACGAAGGTGACGGTGCCGGTCAGCGTGCCCTGTTCGGGCGCGACCAGGCGCACGTCTTCCGGACGGATCGACAGATGGCCGCCGGCCGATCCCACGGCCATGCCGAGGCTCGGGAAATTGGTGCCGAGAAGGTCGCCATTGCCCTTGAGAGGCAAAAGGTTGGTCATGCCGATGAAGTCGGCGACGAAGGCGTCGGACGGCTTGCGGTAGACCTGGATCGGCGAGGCGGCCTGGCGAATGCGGCCTTCACCCATGACGACGACGAGGTCGGCCATGGTCATGGCTTCGCGCTGGTCGTGGGTGACGACGATGGTGGTGATGCCGAGCGACTGCTGCAGCTGGCGCAGTTCGACCTGCATCGCCTCGCGCAGCTTGGCGTCGAGTGCCGACAGCGGTTCGTCGAGAAGGAAAAGTTTCGGGCGCAGTGCAAGCGCACGCGCGATGGCGACGCGCTGGCGCTGGCCGCCGGAAAGCTTGGCAACGGGACGGTCGGCGAGGCCCGGGAGGCGGACGAGGTTCAGCAGCTCGTCAACGCGCTTCTTCTGCTCTGCCTTGTCAACGCCGCGGATGCGCAGCGGGTAGGCGATGTTCTCGCCCACGTTGAGATGAGGAAAGAGGGCGAGCGACTGGAACACCATGCCGAAGTCGCGCTGGTGCGTCGGAACGCCCGTCATGTCCTTGCCGTCAAGGACGATCGCGCCGGCGGTGGGGTCTTCAAGCCCGGCAATCATGCGCAGCAAGGTCGTCTTGCCGCAACCGGACGGTCCCAGCAGACACACGAAGGTGCCATGCGGAACGGAAAGATTCACGCCATCGACCGCGTTCACGGAGCCGAAGCGCTTTGTGAGATCCTGTAGCTGGAGCCCCGACATGCAGTCACCCTCTTAAGGGCCGCGGGCGGTCTGGGTGCCGCCCTGCAGCGTGATCCGGATTTCCTCGTGCCATCAGCACGAGGAAATCGCAAGGCGGGATGATGATCAGCCCGCGATCATCTCCGTCCACTTCTGGTTCAGCCAGTCGGACTTGGAGGTGTAGAGGTCGTAGCGGGGGATGATCGGATCGATCTCGGACGACACGGCTGCGAACTCTTCGTCGGTGAGGTCGAGCAGGTCGCGGCGGACGGTTGGGGCCGTGCCGATCTTGCGCGACAGCTGAGCCTGAATCTCAGGCTGGCACATGTAGTCGATGAAGATGTGTGCCTCTTCGCCCTTCTGCGAAGCGCGCGACAGCGCCCAGCAGCCGGAGTCGAGGATGCCGCCTTCCTTCGGGAAGGTCGAGCGGACCGGGTGACCATCGGCAGCCGCGAGGCCGGTCACGTCATGGTAGTACTGGCCCATCGGGATTTCGCCCGACTTCAGCGCCTGCTCGAACTGAGCCTCGTCACGGTACCAGAGGCGGACGTTCGGGCGAACCTCGGCGAGTTTCTCGAAGACCTTAAGCTGGCCTTCCTCGGTGTCGAGGGCGTTGGTGCCGCCGAAGAAGGTCTTGGCGGTAACTTCCAGCAGGAACGAGTTGGAGACGAGCGCGAGCAGGCCGAGCTTGTCCTTGTTGGCCTCATCCCACAGCGCAGCCCAGCTTTCCGGCGCATCCTTGTAGACGTCGGTGTTGGTGACGAGCGTGATGTACCAGGCCACAGCACCGATGCCGGCAACGCGGCCATCCGGGTACTTGTTGACAAACTGGTCGAGGAGATTTCCGGCGTTCTTCAGCTTGGCGGTGTCAAGCGGCGTCCACAGTTCGGTCGCCTGGCCCTTCAGCATTGCAACCTGGGACATCATCGACAGGTCAGCCGGAGCCTGGCCAGCGCGGGCAGCCTGCTCGAGCTGAACAAGCCATGCCTCGCCCGTCGGCTCGGCAATTGACTCGACGGCGATGCCGGTTGCCTTGGTGAATTCCGGGAAGATGTGCTTGTCGAAGGAATCCTTGAAGTAGCCACCGTAGACGCCGACCTTGATCGAGCGGTCCTGCGCGCGAAGGATCGACGGCATGGCAAGGATGCCGGCCGTGGCCAGGCCCGCGCCGAGTGCGGCGCGGCGACTGATCCTGGTTTCAAAAATCTTGGTCATCGTGTTCTCCTCTGTATGGGCGGTCTTGGGTTGCGCCCTTTGTGTTATGTTTAGCCGTTTGCCGGCTAGCATAAAGTGTGTTCAGCGGGACTCGCCAGTCACGAATGGGCTGAAAACCATCAGGCTCAGGATTTCGAACAGCATCTGCGCGCCGGCGTGCGCGGTGTTGGTCGTGGAGTCGTATTGCGGCGCCACTTCAACGACGTCGCCGCCAACAAGGTTCACGCCCTTGAGACCGCGGATCAGCTCGAGGATCTCGCGGCTGGACGGACCGCCGATCTCCGGCGTGCCGGTGCCGGGCGCGTAAGCCGGATCGAGGCTGTCGATGTCGAAGGACAGGTAGGTCGGGCCGTCGCCGACCACTTCCAGCGCCTTCTTGATGATCGCCGGAATGCCCATGGCAGGCATTTCCTCTGCGTGGATCACCGTCATGCCGGAGTCGTAGGAGAACTCCCACAGATATTCGGACGAGCCGCGAATGCCGATCTGGATCGTGCGGGTCGGGTCGAGCACGCCGTCCAGCACCGCGTTGCGGAACGGGCCGCCGTGGTGGAACTTGGTGCCGTCGAACGCGCCCGAGGTGTCGCAGTGCGCATCGATGTGGATCATGCCCACCGGGCGGTCCTTGCCGACCGCCTTGAGGATCGGATGGCTGATCGAGTGGTCGCCGCCGACCGAGAGCGGCACGACGCCGGCCGCGACGATCTTGCCGATCCAGTTCTCAATGTCCTGATGGCTCTGCTCGAGCATGTAGCGGCTGCGGAACGGGACGTCGCCCACGTCCGCAACACGCAGCTGCTGCACCGGCGCGCAGTCAAGCACGTGGTTGTACGGGCCGACGCGCTCGATGGCGCGAACGGCGCGGGGGCCGAATCGAGAGCCCGGGCGGTTGGTCACGCCGAGGTCCATCGGCATGCCGACGATCGCGACGTCGAGGTCGCTGAAATCCGGGTTCTTCGGGTCAACCTGGCGGAACGGCGCATCAAGGAAAGTCGGGATGCCGGCAAATGGTGCAACACGCGTATTGCCCGAGAAGATGCGGTCGGCAACACGCCGGAAGCGCGGGTCATAGATGTCGCCACCGCCGCCTTCGCCATACCGCTCGCGAAGTTTGGCGAGTTGTTCGTCGTTCCAGCTCATGATCAGACCCCATTCTCGGTGCCAGCTCTTTCCGCGATGCGGCGTTCCCTGTGCCGGCATTTTTGAGGGATCGATCGTGCGTCATAAATCTTGGAAATTCAATTGATATTGTTGTACGCTATCGTGTGAGAAAAATTCACAACCGGGGATATGTTTGGTCAAGCGTTTGCCGCCTCTGAATCCGCTGCGGGCCTTCGAGGCGACCGCGCGACTGGGCTCGCTGACGCGGGCAGCGGGCGAGCTCAACGTCACGCACGGTGCGATCAGCCACCAGATCAAGGCGCTGGAGGCCGCGCTCAATGTCCGGCTGTTCGAAAGGGACGGCGCGCGGTTCCGGCTGAGCCCGCAGGGCGCGGAGCTTTTGCCCGCGGTTTCCTCGGCCTTTGATGCCATCGCGGCCGCGACGGCGCGGATGGAACGGCCGGTGACGGCGGGCTCGCTGTCGGTCACCTGCGTTCCGGCGCTGCTGTCGCTGTGGGTGATCCCACGCCTTGCCAGTTTTACCTCACGCTTTCCCGAAATCAGGCTGAAGCTGGAGGGGAGCAATGACGCGGAAGCGCTGCGCTCGCCGGATGTCGACGTCTCGATCCTTTATGGCGATGGAAGCTGGACCGACTGCTGGGTCAAGCGCTGGTCGCATCTCGACCTTTTTCCAGTTCTTAGCCCGACACTGATGAACGCCAAGCCGGTGCGCACGATCCGCGACCTCAGCAACCACGTGCTGCTGCACGCCGACGACGGGCGCGAGTGGCACCAGTGGCTGGCGGCGGCCGATGCGCTCGACCTTGCGCGCGGGCCGCAGCATCATCTCAGCGATGCGCGGCTGGCGACCGAGGCTGCCCTGCACGGGCATGGCATCGCGCTGGGCGACACGATGACGGCGGCGGGCCTGCTCGCCAAAGGCCAACTGGTCGCGCCGTTCAACCTGGCGGTGCCCGCCGCCGACGCCTTTTACGTTGCGTGCCGGAGTGACCTGCGCTCCGTGCCGGTGGTCAGCGTATTCATAGACTGGCTGTTTGCGCAGCTGGAGGAAGAAGATGCCCGCGCCGAGCCGCAAGGCCTGGCGCTCAGGACAAAGCTGCGTAGCGCTGATGGCGCACGCAGCAAGCGAAAAGTCACTTCGAACGCAAAGACAAGAGCATGACGTCAGCAGATTACGTGAAGCCGTCCTTCAACCCGCTGGTCGAGAAGCTGGCGCCACCGCCGATCCCGTCTGTCCAGGCCTGGGCGCGCAGCTATGACGGCGCGCACGGCAACCTCATCGACATGTCGCAGGCCGTGCCGGGCTACGCCCCGCATGCCGACCTTCTGAAGTGGCTCTCTGATGCTGCCGGTTCGCCTGCTTATGCCGGCTATGGCGCGATCGAGGGCGATCTTGAACTGCGCAAAGTCTACGCGGAGCATGTCGGATCGCTCTACGGGACGATGCTGACGGCGGCGAACATTCACCTCACCGCCGGCTGCAACCAGGCCTTCGTCGCGACGATCACCGCGATCGCCAAGGCGGGCGATGCAGTGCTGATGACCAATCCGTGCTACTTCAACCACGAGACAACGCTGCAGATGATGGGCATCGAGCCGCGTTACTTCCCTTGCCACGCCGAGAACGGTTTTGTGCCGCGCGTCGAGGATGTCGAGGCGGCGCTGGATGGCGTAAAGGTGCTGGCGCTGGTGACGCCGAACAACCCCACCGGCGCTGTCTATCCGGCCGAAGTCATCAGCGAGATCTTCGAGCTCTGCCGCCGCAAGGGGATCTGGCTGGTGCTCGACGAGACATATCGCGACTTCATCGAGCCCGGGGCAGGGCGCCCGCACGCGCTGTTCGACGTCAAGGATTGGCGCGACTACCTCATCCAGCTCTACAGCTTCTCGAAGTCTTTCTGCATTCCTGGCCATCGCCTCGGCGCGATCACTGCGAGCGAAGCCGTCATCGAGCAGGTGGCGAAGGTGATGGACAATCTGCAGATCTGCGCCCCCCGCACGCCACAGTTTGCCGTGGCCAGGGGCATCCCGGCGCTGGTCGACTGGCGCGAGGAAAACCGGTTGGAGATCGGCCGCCGCGCTGCCGCGATGCGCGCTGCGTTTGCCCGTCAGAACGGCTGGCAGCTGCAGGCGATCGGCGCCTATTTCGCCTTCGTCCGCCATCCCTTCGAGGGACTGACCTCGTCGCAGGCTGCCGAGCGTCTGGCCAAAGATTTCGGCATTGTCACGATCCCCGGCTCGTATTTCGGCGAGGGGCTCGAGCAGCACCTGCGCGTTGCATTTGCCAATGTCGACGCCGAGCAGATCGCTGAAATGGGCAAGCGCCTGCGCCGCATCGACGTCGATCAGATGTGAATGGCGTGACCGAGGGCTTTCAGGGCGGCTTCCTGGAAACCTTCGCTCTGCGTCGGATGGGCGTGGATGGTGCCGGCAATGTCCTCCAGCCGCGCCGCCATCTCTAGTGCGAGCGAGAAGGTCGCCGACAGCTCGGAAATGCCTGAGCCGACGCCCTGGATGCCGACGACGAGGTTGTTGTCGGCCCGCGCGACGACCCGGACGAAGCCAGCCTCGCCCTGCAGCGTCATCGCCCTGCCGTTGGCCGCAAACGGGAACTGGCCGACCTTCACCTCGATGCCCCCCTGCCGCGCCTCATCCGGCGACAAGCCGACGCTGACGATTTCCGGATCGGTGAAGCAAACGGCGGGGATCGCCCGCTTGTCCCAGCTGCGGCGCTTGCCGGCGATGATCTCGGCAACCATCTCGCCCTGCGCCGTCGCCCGATGCGCCAGCATCGGCTCGCCCGTGACGTCGCCAATCGCATAGATGCCCCGCATCGACGTGCGGCACTGTTCGTCGATGCGGATGAAGGGGCCGGCCATATCCAAGTCGATTTCTTCGAGGCCCCAGCCGTCAGTCTTTGGCCTGCGGCCGACCGTGACGAGGATCTTTTCGGCGCTGATCGTCTTCTGGTCGCCCTCCGCGGTTTCGATGACGAGGCCTTTGCCGTCGGAGGCAAGGCCCTTCGCCTTGACGCCGGTCATCACCGAAACGCCAAGTTCGTCGAGCCGCTTGAGAACAGGTCGGGTCAGCTCCGCATCGTAGAGCGGCAGGATCTTCGGCAGCGCCTCGACGACTGTCACCTTCGATCCGAGCTTGGCGAAGGCGGTGCCGAGTTCCAGGCCGATATAGCCGCCGCCGACGACGGCCAGCACTTTCGGCACCTCCTTCAGCGCAAGTGCTTCCGTCGACGAGATCACATTGCCGCCAAACGGCATGAACGGCAGCTCGACCCGGGCGGAGCCGGTGGCGATCACGATCGTCTCGGCGCGGATTACCTGCTGCCCGGTCTCGGTCTCGACCTCCAGCGTCTTGCCGTCGCGAAAGCGCGCATGGCCGACCACAGCCTTCACGCCCGCTTTCTTGAGCAGGCTGACGACACCGGAGTTGAGACGGCCGACGATGCGGTCCTTCCAGGCCACTGTCTGCGAAAAGTCGATGGTCGGGGAGCCATGCGAAATGCCAAGAGGATCGCGCCCCGCGGCAAACTTCGTTGCTCTGTAAAACTCGTCGGCGGCGTGGATGATTGCCTTCGATGGGATGCAGCCGACATTGAGGCAGGTGCCGCCGGCTTTCGCCGCCTCGACGATCACCGTGTCGATGCCGAGCTGGCCGGCGCGGATCGCGCAGACATAGCCGCCGGGGCCTGCACCGATTACCGCGAGCTTGCAGGAGATTTCCTTCATAGGCTCACTCCACGAAAATCAGCGCCGGCGTTTCCAGCAGCGCCTTGAGGCGCTGGACGAAGACCGCCGCGTCCCAGCCGTCGATGACGCGGTGGTCGAATGACGATGACAGGTTCATCATCTTCGCCGGGATGAACTGCTGGCCATCCCAGACCGGTCGCACCATGATCTTGTTGACGCCGACGATCGCCACTTCCGGATAGTTGATGACGGGGGTGGTTGCGATGCCGCCCATCGCGCCAAGCGAGGTGATGGTGATGGTCGAGCCGGTCAACTCCTCGCGGGTGGCGGTGCCGGAGCGCGCGGCGTCGGCCAGACGGTTGACCTCGCGCGCGCAGTCCCACAGGTCGCGCGCCTCGGCGTGGCGTACCACCGGCACCATCAGCCCGGACGGCGTCTGCGTGGCGACGCCGACATGCACGCCGCCATGGCGGTGGATGATGCCGGCATCGTCATCGAAGATCGCGTTGATCTGCGGCTGCTCGGCAATCGCCTTCACCATCGCGCGCATCAAAAACGGCAGGATTGTCAGCTTTGGCCGGTCCGGGTGCCGCTCGGCATTAAGGCGGGCGCGCAGTTCCTCCAGCGCCTCGACGTTGACCTCCTCAACATAGGTGATGTGCGGGATGCGCGCTTTCGCCCGCGACATTTTTTCGGCGATGCGGCGGCGCAGGCCGACAACCTTGATCTCCTCGACCGACGTGTTTGGCTGCTGCCCTGCAGGCGAGGGCTGCTGCGCGCCGCGGCTGATGAACTGGTCGAGGTCTTCATGGGTGATGCGCCCGGCAGGGCCGGTGCCGTGAACCTGGCGCAGGTCTATCCCCGCTTCCTTCGCGCGCAGGCGGACAGCCGGCGAGGCGAGCGGCTTCTCGCCCGTGGGGCGGGGGATGAGCGGAGAGGTTGTGGAGGAAGCTCTGCCTGCGGGGGCGGTGCTGACGGATCCCAAGTCTGCGGAAGCCGTGCCCGTGGATGCGATGCTACCCCCACCCCTAACCCCTCCCCACACGGGGGAGGGGGACGTTGGCGTGCCTGAAGCGGCAGAGCCAGGTCTCACCGCTGTCGTTGCATTCGGTCCTGCATCATCTCCTACAGCGTCGCCAGCGTCCGGATCCCCGCGGTTAGCCGCTTCCAACGACGGGGCAGAGCGCGTTGGGGTGTCCGGTGGAGCGGGAGCTACGACGGAAGATGACGGCGCTGAGGCGTCAGCCTTGGACGAGGCTGCAGAGCTGGCAGTACCTTTCATGCCAGGCTCCCCCAATTCCCCTCCCCCTTGTGGCGAGGGGCTAGGGGTGGGGGTATCTTCATCCGCGTCGGCCTCTGGCGAGCTGACGCCAGTAGCGCCGGCTGCGTTGCTTGGCTCACCAGCAGGCTGCCCATCACCCCCGGCAACCTCCCCAGCACTTCCCGCCACCTCTATCTTCACGATCGGAGAGCCGACAGCTACGGTGTCGCCGATTTCGGCGCCGAGCCAGGTGATGGTTCCTTCGACCGGCGAGGGGATCTCGACGGTCGCCTTGTCGGTCATCACAGCGGCGAGGATGGTGTCCTCGCGCACCAGGTCGCCGACTTTGACGTGCCACTCGATGAGTTCTGCCTCGGCAACGCCTTCGCCGACATCCGGCATCTTGATGATGAATTCGGCCATGCTCACGCCTCCATCACCTGCACGAGCGCCTCACCAACGCGCTTCGGACCGGGGAAGTAGTCCCATTCCTGCGCGTGGGGGTATGGCGTGTCCCACCCCGTGACGCGCATGACAGGCGCTTCGAGATTGTAGAAGCAGTGTTCCTGTACGAGGGCAGCAAGCTCCGCGCCGAAGCCGGAGGTGAGCGTTGCCTCATGCACGACGACGCAGCGGCCGGTCTTGCCCACCGAAGCGACGATAGTGTCGAGGTCGAGCGGCAGCAGCGTGCGCAGGTCGATGACCTCGGCATCGACGCCGGTGTCCTCAGCTGCCGCCTGCGCGACATAAACCATCGTGCCGTAAGCGAGCACCGTGACCGCCGAGCCCTCGCGGCGCACCTCGGCCCTGCCGAGCGGCACCGTGTAGTGGCCTTCCGGCGTTTCGGACAGCGGATGCTTCGCCCATGAGGTCACGGGGCGCTCGTAGTGTCCGTCGAACGGGCCGTTGTAGAGCCGCTTGGGCTCGAGGAAGATCACCGGGTCGGGATCCTCGATCGCGGCGATCAGCAGCCCCTTCGCATCATACGGATTGGACGGGACAACCACCTTGAGGCCGGCGACGTGTGTGAACAGCGCTTCCGGGCTCTGGCTGTGGGTCTGGCCGCCAAATATGCCGCCGCCGGTCGGCATGCGGATGACGATAGGGCAGGTGAACTGGCCGTTCGAGCGGTAGCGCAGCCGCGCGGCCTCGGAGACGATCTGGTCGTAGGCCGGGTAGACGTAGTCGGCGAACTGCACCTCGATGCAGGGGCGAAGGCCGTAGGCCGCCATGCCGATCGCGGCTCCGACAATGCCGGATTCGTTGATGGGCGTGTCGAAGCAGCGGCTCTTGCCGTATTTCTGCTGCAGGCCGGCGGTGCAACGGAACACGCCGCCGAAATAGCCGACATCCTCGCCGAAGACGACGACGTTCTCATCGCGCCCCATGGCGACGTCCATCGCCGAACGTATCGCCTCGATCATCGTCATGCGCGGCATGGCGGGGCCTCCGCGAAGATTGGCGAGGCGGGGCGCGGCGCCACATCAGCCGCTTCGCGACACATTCCTCGCAAATGTAAGAAGAACCACGTCGCGGCAGTGTGATCCTCCCGTGCGAAGCGCGGGAGGTGGTCCGAAGGACCGGAGGGGGCGATGTCGGGCAGGAACCTATGCATCCTCACACCCCCGCCTGCTGCCGCTGGCGACGCAGATGTGGCGGCATGGTCGCGTAGACGCCCTCGAACATGTCGCGGGTCGATGGCTTGCCGCCAGAATGCAGGGTGCCGTGCTGCTCCGCCTGCTTTTGCGCCGTGATGACCTCGTCGAGGATTTCGGCTTCCGCCTGTTTGTGGCGCTCCTCGGACCAGACGCCCCTGACGATGAGATGGTTCTTCAGCCGGATCACCGGGTCGCCGAGCGGCCAGGCGTCGGACTCCGTCTTCGGCCGATAGGCGGAAGGATCGTCAGAAGTGGAATGCGCGCCGACGCGGTAGGTGACGTATTCGATCAGCGTCGGCCCCAGATTGCGCCTTGCGCGCTCGATCGCCCACTTCGCCACGGAGTGGACGGCAAGGTAGTCGTTGCCGTCCACGCGCAGGGCCGGCAGACCGAAGCCGAGGCCGCGCGCGGCAAAGGTGCCAGAGCCTCCCCGCGCAATGCCCTGGAAGGTCGAGATTGCCCACTGGTTGTTGACGATGTTGAGCACGACCGGGGCGCGGTAGGTCGAGGCGAACACAAGGGCTGCGTGAAAATCGCTCTCGGCCGTCGAGCCGTCGCCGATCCAGCCGGCTGCGATCCGCGTATCGTTCTTGATCGCCGAGGCCATCGCCCAGCCGACCGCCTGGATGAACTGGGTGCCGAGATTGCCGGAGATCGAAAAGAAGCCATGGTCGCGCGCCGAATACATGATCGGCAGCTGGCGGCCCTTCAGCGGGTCGGCCTCGTTCGAGTAGATCTGGTTCATCATGTCGACCATCGGGTAACCGCCCGCGATAAGCAGGCCTGCCTGCCGATAGGTCGGAAAGTTCATGTCGCCGGGCTCGAGCGCCTTGCGGAAGGCGCAGCTCACGGCTTCCTCGCCCATGTGCTGCATGTAAAAGGAGGTCTTGCCCTGGCGCTGCGCCATCAGCATGCGCGCATCGAAGGTGCGCAGCGTCATCATGTGGCGCAGGCCTTCCAGCAGTTCCTCGTCGCTCAGCGTGCCGGCCCAGGGGCCGACCGCTTCGCCGTCGCGGTTGAGGACGCGAATGATGGAGTAGGCGAGATCACGGATCTCTCTGGGATCGACATCGACCGGGGGACGTTCGACGCTGCCAGCACGGGGAATGGGGACGTGGGAGAAGTCCGGCGTGTCGCCGGGACGTACCTCCGGCTCCGGGACATGAAGGCTCAACCTTCCAGCTTCGGCCATGATGGTCTCCTCCGCCTGCCGATGCATCATCAACAGCTAAAGCGAAGATTTTCGCTCTGTCTACAGAGGGAAGCTGGGCGGAAATCGCCGCGTTTCAAGCAAAACGTGCAGTTTAGGCGGCGTTGGGAAACAACCTTTCCGGATCGGACGGCTGCCAATGAATCTCATTTCACCGGGCTGTCAAAATAAGCAGGATTCTGACCGAACAAATCTGCGAAAGACAAAAGAAAAAGGGCGGCCGCCGGAGCGACCGCCAGCCAGAGGAGGGGGAATTTCTCAGGCCGCGACAGGTTCAGGGAGCGGCGTCGCGGGAGCCGCTGCGAGTTCCCGCGCCGGAAACAGCTTCCAGCGGCGCGGTCGGAAGGCGATACGACTGCGGGTCGCCGCCGGATGGTCGACCGGCAGTTCGATCTCGACGCGGTGCCCGGCGCCGCCAATGGCAAGTTCGACCCGCTTGGTGCCCGCCACTCGGCGGCTGACTCCGGCGGTGCCGGCAATGCAGCCGCCGCAGCCGTCGAGGAGCTCCACGTCATGCGGGCGGAAATACAAGGTGGCTTCCCCGTCCGGGACGTGCGGGGCACGCAGGCCGATCGAACGGTCCTCGAACCAGACGTCACCTTGTTCGACGCGGACGGGCAAGGTGCTGGAATCGCCGATGAAGCCGTAGACAAAGGGCGAGACCGGGTTGTCGTAGACCTGATCGGCGGTGCCGACCTGCTCGATGCGGCCCTGGCTCATGACGACGACGCGGTCGGCAAGCTCCAGCGCCTCTTCCTGATCATGAGTGACGAAGACCGTCGTGTGGCCGGTCGCGTCATGGATCTCACGCAGCCAGCGGCGCAGTTCGCGGCGCACTTGCGCGTCGAGTGCGCCGAACGGTTCATCGAGAAGGAGCACGCGCGGCTCGATGGCAAGTGCACGGGCAAGTGCTACGCGCTGGCGCTGGCCGCCGGACAGCTGGCTCGGATAGCGATGCGCGAGACCAGACAGCTGAACGAGGTCCAGCAGTTCGAGCGCTCGGCGTTTGATTTCGGCACGCGTCGGGCGGGTGGCCGCCGGACGGATTTTGAGGCCAAAGGCGACGTTGTCCGCCACTGTCATATGCCGGAACAGAGCGTAGTGCTGGAAGACGAAACCGACATTGCGCTCGCTCACAGACTTCCGCGAGGCGTCTTCCTCACCGAAGAAGATCTGTCCCGAGGAGGGGAAGTCGAGACCGGCAATTAGGCGCAGCAGCGTCGTCTTGCCGGAGCCGGAGGGACCCAGCAGCGCGATCAGCTCGCCCGAGCGGATGTCGAGAGAGACCTCATGCAGCGCATTGAAGCCGCCGAACTCTTTCTGGACGTTGCGGATGCTCAGTTCCATTGGTCTCTCCTCAGTGGGTTCTTGCGCCGGTCGCGAGTTGGTCGGCGTAACGCCACTCCAGCCAGGACTTCACGACCAGGGTCACCAGCGCTAGGCCAGCCAGCACGGAGGCGAGGCTGAAGGCGGCGACGGTCATGTACTCGTTGTAGAAAAGCTCGACCTGCAGCGGCATCGTCACCGTTTCGCCGCGCAGCTTGCCGGAGAGCACGGCGACCGCACCGAACTCACCCATCGCGCGGGCGTTGCAGAGGAGCACGCCGTAAAGCAGCGCCCACTTCACGTTCGGCAGCGTGACGTACCAGAAGGCCTGCCAGCCGGAGGCGCCGAGCGAGATTGCGGCTTCCTCGTCGCCATTGCCCTGATCTTCCATCAGCGGGATCAGCTCGCGGGCAATGAAGGGGAAGGTGACGAAGATCGTCGCGAGCACGACGCCCGGAACCGCGAAGATGACGCGGATGCCGAAATCCTGCAGCAGCCAGCTGCCGATCGCGGAGTTCGAGCCGAGCAGCAGGATGTAGACGAGGCCTGCCACGACCGGCGAGACCGAGAAGGGCAGGTCGATCAGCGAGATCAGGAAGGCGCGGCCGGGGAAGCGGTACTTTGCGATCGACCACGCGGCAGCGATGCCGAAGATCAGGTTGCAGGGAACGGCGATGGCCGCAACCAGCAGCGTGAGCTTGATGGCCCCGATCGCATCCGGGTTCTTGAACACCTCGAGATACTTGTCGAGGCCGAAGCGAAACGCCTCGACGAACACGGCTGCGAGCGGCAGCAGCAGGAACAGTGCCATCAGAAGGACAGTGACGCCGATCGCGAACACCCGGAAGCCGAGCGGCTCGGTCACCGGCGAGCGGAAGGCGGACGCTGCTTCGGGGCGCGCAGGATGCAGGGCTGCATCAGCCATTGCCGAACCTCCTCTGGCTCCAGACCTGGATGAGATTGATCGCAAGCAGGATGATGAAGGACGCGACCAGCATGACGGCAGCGATCGCCGCGGCGGCCGCGTAGTTGAACTCTTCCAGCCGGAAGACGATCAGCAGCGGCAGGATCTCGGTCTGGCGCGGCAGGTTGCCGGCGATGAAGATGACCGAGCCGTACTCGCCCACCGCGCGGGCGAAGGCGAGCGAGAAGCCGGTGAGGATCGCCGGAAGCAGCGCAGGCAGCATTACGCGGGAAATCGTCTGCGGCCGCGAGGCGCCCAACGTGGCCGAGGCCTCCTCGATCTCCTTGCTGAAGTCCTGCAGCACCGGCTGAACCGAGCGCACCACGAAGGGCAGGCCGATAAAGACCAGCGCGATCCAGATGCCGAGCGGCGTGTAGGCGATCTTGATGCCGAACGGGGCAAACAGGCTGCCGATCCAGCCATTCGGCGAGTAGATCGACGCGAGCGAAATGCCCGCCACAGCCGTCGGCAGCGCAAACGGAAGGTCGACCATCGCGTCAAGCGCGCGCCGGCCGGGGAATTCGTAGCGGACCAGCACCCAGGCGACCAGCACGCCGATGACGGCGTTGAACATTGCCGCCAGAAGCGAGGCGCCGAAGCTGAGTTTCAGCGCCGCGAGAAAACGCGGGCCGGAAATGATCGGATAGAAGGCCTGCCAGTCCAGTTCGAACGTCTTCAGGAACAGCCCGGCAATCGGGATGATCACGATGACCATGAGGTAGAAGATCGTGAATCCGAAGGTCAGCCGGAAACCCGGGATGATGCTCGGCTCCCGAAATCGGAATGTCGCCATCGGCAAATGTCCCCTTAACGTCGCGCAAGGAGCCCGTCGCGGGCTCCTCACGCGTCACGCTGCTTCTGCTCAATTGCTCGAGTAGATCTGGTCGAAGATGCCGCCGTCACCGAAATGCTTGGACTGCGCTTCCTTCCAGCCGCCGAACTCATCGATGGTGATCAGCTTGAGGTCGGGGAAGCGAGCCACATCCTCCGGATCCGCATGTTCGGGATGCTGCGGACGGTAGTAGCTCGAGGCGATAATCTTCTGGCCTTCCGGGCTGTAGAGGTAGTCGAGGTAGGCCTTGGCGAGTTCGCGGGTGCCCTTTTCGTCGACGTTCTTGTCGACAATCGCTACCGGCGGTTCGGCCAGGATCGAGAATTTCGGCACGACGATTTCGACGCTACCCGGCTCAAGTTCCTCCAGCGCCAGGAAAGCCTCGTTTTCCCAGGCAAGAAGCACGTCGCCGGTGCCATTCTTCACGAAGGTGTTGGTCGAGCCGCGCGCTCCGCTGTCGAGAACCGGTACGTTGGCGTAGAGCTTGGCGACGAAGTCCTTGGCGGCGTTTTCGTCACCGCCGGAGCGGTCGAGCTCGTAGGCCCACGCCGCAAGATAGTTCCAGCGGGCGCCGCCCGAAGTCTTGGGGTTAGGCGTGATGACCTCGACGTCATCACGGATCAGGTCGTCCCAGTCCTTGATGTTCTTCGGATTGCTCGAGCGGACCAGGAAGACGATGGTGGAATAGTAGGGCGACGAGTTCTTCGGGAACTCGCTCTGCCAGCCCGGTTCGATCAGGCCGGCTTCCTCGGCTGCCAGGATGTCGCTGGCCAGCGCCAGGGTGACGACGTCGGCCGGCAGGCCGTCGATCACGGTGCGGACCTGCGAGCCCGAACCGCCGTGGGTGGCAGTGACCGTCACGTCCCGCCCAGTCGTTTCTTTCCAATGCTTGGTGAAGGCGTCGTTGTACTTGCGATAGAGCTCGCGGGTCGGATCGTAAGAAACGTTGGTCAGCGCGTCCTGTGCAAAGGCCAGTCCGAGGCCGCCAAACTGCACGGTTGCTGCAATTGCTGCTGCAACAACGAGGGAACTGCGTTTGAGGGTCATGTCATCCTCCTGTCGGAAACATGATTACTCTATGGGCGTGTCCCGCATTTCCTGCGCCGCAAAACCATTAAACTTGGCCGCGCGATTGATTTTTCCATTCGTTCTGGCGCCCGTGGCGAGAATGATTTTCTTCCCGAGCCGCGAGGCGGCCTGCCGGCACACCGACTCCGAACCCACAAACGGCGGAGACGGGGTGACGGTTCCAATAAAATAGCAAGCTGTTTCCCGCCGAGATAGATTTCCTGGATATTTGAGAATGACGTTCTCCCGAATTCGGAAAAGTGGTATGCATTTCTAGCAAGGTCAGCTAAATGGCATCAACGTGCCTCACTCAGGGGCATGTACGCGTATATCTTCTGCCCAATGACGGACATTGCCGTTTGCCTCAGGGAGCAGCCATGAAACGCCTACTTCTCGTTACTGCCGCACTTGCAGCGCTCGCCACCGCGCCGGCTCATGCACAGACCGCCAACAAGATCCTCAACTCGTCCTACGACATCGGTCGTGAACTCTTTGCGGCGGTGAACAAGGCATTCGTCCCGGCCTACAAGGCCCAGACCGGTCAGGACGTCACGGTCGACCAGTCGCATGGCGGATCGTCGGCGCAGGCGCGCGCCATCGTTGAAGGCCTCGAGGCGGATGTCGTCACCTTCAACCAGGTCACCGACATCGACTTCCTCGTGAAGAACGGCTTCGTGTCGGAGAACTGGCAGAGCGAGTTCCCGAACAACGCCTCGCCGTACTTCTCCTTCCCGTCCTTCCTCGTTCGCGAAGGCAACCCGAAGAACATCAAGGATTGGGACGATCTTGCTCGCGACGACGTGCAGGTGATCTTCCCGAATCCGAAGACCTCTGGCAATGCGCGCTACACCTATCTCGCGGCGACCGCCTATGCGCTGGAGAAGTTCAACGGCGACCAGGAGAAGGTTCGCGAGTTCGTCGGCAAGATCTTTGACAACGTTCCGGTGTTCGACACCGGTGGCCGCGCGGCGACGACCACCTTCGTCGAGCGCGAGACCGGCGACGTCATCATCACCTTCGAGGCAGAGACCCGCGGCATCGCCAAGGAGTTCGGCGAAGACAAGTTCGACCCGGTCGTTCCGTCGGTCAGCCTGCTCGCCGAGTTCCCCGTCGCGGTGGTGGGGAAGGTTGCCGAGAAGCATGGTACCGCCAAACTCGCGACTGACTACCTCAACTTCCTCTATTCTGAGGAAGGCCAGCGCATTCTCGCCCAGTACGGCAACCGCGTACATGACGAGAAGGTGAAAGGCGAGGTCGCCGACCAGTTCCCGGAGATTCGTCTGGTTACGGTGGAGGACGTCTTTGGCGGCTGGGCGAAGGTTGCGGAAGAACACTTTGCTTCCGGAGCGATCCTCGATCAGATCTACGGCGACCGTTAATCTTTCCGGTCCATGAATTTGCCAGCCGGCGGGTGAAAGCCCGCCGGTTGCATGTATAATGACCACGCATCCACCCATGGGGGCAGTTGTTTGAGACGCCGCGTATTGCCCGGATTCCCCCTGTCGCTCGGGATTACACTCTTTTACGTGACACTGATCATCGCGCTGCCGATCGGGGCGCTGATCTTTAAGGCCGCCAGTCTCGGGCCGGAGGAATATTGGCGCATCGTTTCGTCGCCGCGCGCGGTGGCCAGCTATCGCGTGACGATCCTGAGCGCGCTCGGCGCGACCCTGACCAACCTCGTCTTCGGGCTGGCCTTGGCTTGGGTGCTGGTGCGCTACGATTTCCCCGGCAAGCGCTTCGTCGATGCGATCGTCGACCTGCCTTTCGCATTGCCGACTTCCGTTGCTGGTATCGCTCTGACGGCGCTGTTTGCGCAGAACAGCTGGCTCGGTTCAGCGCTCGCCAGCATCGGCGTGACCGTCGTCTACACGCCGCTCGGCATCATGATCGCGATGTTCTTCACCAGCCTGCCCTTCGTGGTGCGCACGGTGCAGCCGGTTCTCGAGGATCTTGATCCCGCGCTGGAGGAAGCGGCGCAGTCGCTCGGCGGCTCGGACTGGAGCATTTTCCGGATGGTGATCCTGCCGCTGCTGACGCCGGCGCTGCTTGCCGGTCTGTCACTGTCCTTCGCGCGCAGCCTTGGCGAGTTCGGTGCCGTGATCTTCATCGCGGGCAACCGGCCCAACTCGACGGAGATTACCTCGCTTCTCGCGTTCATCCGGCTGGAAGAATACAACTACCAGGCGGCGGCCGCGATTGCATCCACCATGCTGTTTGCCGCGTTTGTCATGCTGGCCGTGACGAATTTCCTGCAGGCGCGCGCTCTGCGATACACGGCGAGGGACTGACGATGAAATCGCACCGGATCGCCGGACAGCCGCCGCGGGTGGGAGACAGCGCAGTCGTCAGGCGCCTGCTGATCGCCCTTGTGCTCATCTTCGGCACGCTGCTCGTGCTTGCGCCGCTGCTTGTCATCTTCGCGCAGGCATTTTCGCTCGGCCTCGAGCATTTCACGACCACAATCGCGAATCCCGACACGCGCCACGCCATCTACCTGACTGTGGTGACGGCGCTGCTTGCCGTGCCGATCAACACCATGTTCGGCATTGCCGCCGCATGGGCAATCACCAAGTTCGACTTCCCGGGCAAGCGCTTCCTGCTGATCGTCATCGAGATCCCGTTTTCGGTGTCGCCCATCGTGGCGGGCGTCGCCTACCTATTCGTCTATGGCCTGCAGGGACTGTTCGGCCCGGCGCTACAGGCAGCCGACATCAAGATCCTGTTTGCGCTGCCCGGCATCGTGCTCGCTTCGATGTTCGTGACGGCACCGTTCGTGGCGCGCGAGCTGATCCCGCTGATGCAGGCGCAGGGGCGCGAGCTCGAGGAGGCGGCAACTTCCCTCGGCGCATCCGGCTGGCGCACGTTCCTGACCGTGACGCTGCCAAATATCCGCTGGGCGCTGCTCTACGGCGTGGTGCTGTGCAATGCGCGCGTGATGGGCGAGTTCGGCGCGGTGTCGGTCGTGTCGGGCAAGATCCGCGGCCAGACCAACACGCTGCCGCTGCATGTAGAGCTGCTCTACCACGACTACAACACGGTCGGAGCCTTTGCCGCCGCGTCGATCCTGACGGTGCTGGCGCTGTTCACCATCATCGCCAAGGTTCTGCTTGAGAGGCAGGGCGCGGGACGCGCCGGCAGACCGACGCTCGCCGCCAACAAGGGTGGAACGCAATGAAGATCGTTCTCAAAGATGTCGTCAAGGAATTCGACACGTTCCGCGCGGTGCGCGGCGTGTCGCTGGAGATCGGCAGCGGCCAGCTGGTAGCGCTGCTTGGGCCGTCGGGTTCCGGTAAGACGACGATTCTGCGAACGGTGGCCGGCCTCGAATTTCCCGACCAGGGAGCGATCTACTTCGGCGACGAGGATGCGACCGACATTCCGGTGCGCGAGCGCGGCGTCGGCTTCGTGTTCCAGCACTATGCCCTGTTCCCGCACATGACCGTCGGCGAAAACATCGCCTTTGGCATGAAGGTGTCGAAGAAGGCGCGCTCAAAGCAGGAGATTCACGCCCGCGTGAACGATCTGCTACGGTTGGTGAAGCTCGAAGGCCTGAACAACCGCTTCCCGAGCCAGATTTCCGGCGGTCAGCGCCAGCGTGTTGCGCTTGCGCGTGCCCTCGCTGTCGATCCAAAAGTTCTGCTGCTAGATGAGCCGTTCGGCGCGCTCGACGCCAACGTGCGCCATGACCTGCGCCGCTGGTTGCGGGAAATCCACGACGAGCTCGGCATCACGACGCTGTTCGTGACCCACGACCAGGAAGAGGCGCTCGACCTTGCCGACCGTGTCGTGATCCTCGATCAGGGCACCATCGTGCAGGAGGGTACACCTGAGGAGGTCTGCCGCAAGCCCGCCTCGGCCTTCGTGATGAAATTCCTCGGAGACACCAACCGTATTACTGCGACCGCCAAGAGCGGGATGGTGGATATTCCGGGGGCGCGGCTATCCGCATCCGGGCTTGCCGACGGGCCGGTGGAGGTTCTGGCCCGCCCGGGCGATCTGAGTTGGTCGTTTGACGGGGAGGGAATTCCGGTCAGCGTCCTTCGGGTTATCGACCGTCCAGAGGGGCGGCGGTTCCTCGTTCGGACAGACGCGGGGGAGACGCTGGAGCTTGATGTGCCGATCGATATCCGGGCTTCGTCGGGCGATCGCGGCTTCGTTCAGGTGCTGCGCGGAAATGTCTATCCGCGCTAGCCGCGCGGATGGGACTGGAAGTCGCTGAAAGTTCTTTAGCCAAGCAGGCCGAACACGACGGCGACTGCAAAACCGACCGCTAGTGCAAAAGCCAGGTAGCTCAGGGCACTAGCAGGAGACGCGTGGCGAGGCAGACGTCTTGAGCTATCAGAATGGACCATTCAGGACCTCCGTTTCCAGCTCAGTCTACAAAACTTGTAGACTTTGTCGATTTCCTTTTTTCCACAACCCGCGCGAAAATTTTGCGCTGGAAAATGAATGCCTGCACCTTCCTGCCGGCACGCCCCACAACGGCGCAGCGGGCTATTGGTTCTCGAGATTCCTGGCTGATCGCAGCCAGTTGATCGAGTCGGCCGTGCGGCCGCTCGGCCGATACTCGGCGCCAACCCAGCCGGTGTAGCCTGAGACGTCGATCGCTTCGAAAATCCGCTCGTAGTTGATCTCGCCGGTACCGGGCTCATGTCGGCCGGGATTGTCGGCGAACTGCACGTGGGCGATGCGGGGTAGGGAGGAGCGGAAACCCTCGATCAGGTCCCCCTCGGTGATCTGGCGGTGGTAGAAGTCAAACTGCAGGGCAAGGTTTTCGCGATCCGCCCGGTCGATCAGGGCGAGGGCGTGTTCGGTACGGCTTACCAGGTAACGCGGGACGTCGCGCTGGTTGCAGGGTTCCATCATGACCGTCACGCCGAGCGGCGCGAAGGCGTCGGCCGCAAGCCTCAGGTTCCGGACGAACGCCTCCTCGGCCTCCGCTTGCGAGACGCCGACGGGAACCCGACCCGTCAGAACGTTGACGCGCTGGCAGCGGAGTGCCCGCACGTACGCCTTCGCGGTTTCCAGACCAGCCGCGAACCCTTCCTCCCGGCCAGGCACGCAGGCGAGGCCGTCGCCGCCGGTAATCAGATCCCCAGCCGGAATGTTGATCAGAACGATCTCGACGCCTGCGCTCTGCGCGCGCTCGGCAATCTCTTCCGCAGGATGATCATAGGGGAATTGGATGTCGACGCCCCTGAAGCCGAGATCGGCTGCCGCTTGGAAGCGGTCGAGGAAGGCATGCTCCTGCAGCATCATCGACAGATTGATCGAAAAGCGCGGCATACCATCCTCCAAAATTTTTAGCGCGACGGCCAGTGGACCCGGCGCCCCCATCCCTGTAATACAGGGCCACGACCCGCATTGTATACATTCGAAGGAGGAGCGGATGCTGAAGGAGGGGGATTTCCTGTGGGAAGGCAGCGATGCCTTCAAGCAGTCGACAGGGGTTGCTGATTTCCTGCGCTGGCTCCGCGAGAAGCGGGGCCTCGACTTCGCCAACTACGGCGAGTTGCAGACGTGGTCCGCCAAGGAGATCGAGGCATTCTGGGCAGCGATCTACGACTATTTCGAAGTGATGTCGGACACACCGTACGAGACGGTCCTCGCAAAGCGCGAGATGCCTGGTGCGCAGTGGTTCGTGGGAGCGCGCGTCAATTACGCCGAGCACATCCTGCGCCACGAGGCGGACGATCCGGAGAAGGTGGTTGTGCACCATCTTTCGGAAATCCGGCCGCTCGCTGGCATGAAGTGGCGCGAACTTGGCGACATGGTGCGCAAGATCGCAACGCGGTTGCGCGCGATGGGCGTGGTTCCGGGCGACCGCGTCGTCTCCTACATGCCGAACATCCCAGAGACCATGGCGGCGATGCTGGCAGTGACCGCGATCGGTGCGATCTGGTCGTCGGCCGCGCCGGAGTTCGGCGTCGGAACCGTCGCCGACCGCTTCTCGCAGATCGGTCCCAAGGTGCTGTTTGCCGCGGATGGCTACCGCTTCGCCGGCAAGGATTTCTGGCGCCGCGCCGAGGTCAGCGGCATCGTTGACGGGCTGCCGAGCCTCGAGCAAGTCGTCTGGCTCGACTATCTGACTGACGAGCCCGCACCTGCTTTTGAAGGCAAGTCGGTTACGCGCTTTGCAGAGCTTCTCGAAGGGCCGGCCATTTCGCGCGAGGAATTCCGCTATGAGCGCGTGGCGCACGACCACCCGCTGTGGATCCTGTTCTCGTCCGGCACCACGGGCCTGCCGAAGGCGATCGTGCAGAGCCACATCGGCATCATCCTCGAGCACTACAAGTCGGCCGTGTTCCACCTGAACCTCAAGGCCAGCTCGCGGATGTTCTTCTACTCCACCACCGGTTGGGTAATGTGGAACTCGCTGATGTGGGGTCCGCTGGTCGGTGGCAGCGCCGTGCTCTACGACGGCAGCCCGACCCATCCGGGGCCGGACCTGCTCTGGCAGCTCGCGGCCGACACAAAGACCACCTCGTTCGGCGCCAGCCCGACCTTCGTCGAGAACATGCGCAAGCACGGCATCGTGCCGAAGGAGCGCTTCGACCTGTCGGCGATCGAGAGCATCATGCTGTCTGGCTCGCCGGCAACACCCGAGAGCTTCAAGTGGCTGTACGATGCGGTGAAGGAGGACCTTTGGGTCACCTCCCAGTCGGGCGGCACCGAGTTCTGCTGCGGCCTCGTCGGCGCCACGCCGACGCAGCCGGTCTACGCCGGTGAGATCCAGGCGCGCTGCCTGGGGATCGACGTGCGCGTCTTCGACGACGCCGGCAACGAGCTGATCGACGAGGTCGGCGAGCTGGTCGTCTGCAGCCCGATGCCCAGCATGCCGCTGTTTTTCTGGAACGATCCGGACTTCAAGCGCTACAAGGAAGCCTATTTCGATACCTATCCGGGCATCTGGCGCCACGGCGACTTCATGAAGATCAACAGCCGCGGCGGCTGCTTCGTCTATGGCCGCTCGGACTCGACGCTTAACCGCTTTGGCGTGCGCATCGGCTCGGCCGAGATCTATCGCACGCTCGAAGGCATGGCCGAGATCGAGGACAGCCTGATCGTCTGCATCGAGGAGCCGGGCGGCGGCTTCTACATGCCGCTGTTCGTGCAGCTGAAGGAGGGCGTCGTCTTCGACGAGGCGCTGGACAAGGCAATCCGCCAGCGTCTGCGCGCGGAACGCAGCCCGCGCCACGTGCCCGACGAGGTGCATGCAGTGCCGATGACGCCCTACACGCTAACTGGCAAGAAGATGGAAGTGCCGGTGCGCAAGCTGCTGATGGGCTGGCCGGTTGAGAAGGCCTACAGCCCCGACGCGATGCGCGACCCGAAGGCGATGGACTGGTTCGTCGACTTCGCGCGCCGCAGGCTCGCCGCAAAGGGCGAGACCATGTACGGCGCACTCGCGAAGGCCTCGAACTAGTCACGAGATGGCGCCGCGGCGAATGTCGCGGCGCTTCATATCCTCAGTCTCCCATCACCACGCCTTCGCGGCGCTTGTCGGCGGCGCCGATCAGCCCGTCATCGCTGATTTGGATGACGTGCAGCCCGGAATTGAGGTTGGTGATCGCCACCTCGTGGCCCAAGGCGGTGAGCCCTGCTGCCAGTTCCTCGGCGCCATCGCCTTCCTCGACGCTGGTGCGGCCGTTGAGGTTGGTGACGTGGCGAAGGTCGATCGCCTCCTGTGGGTCCACGCCCCAGTCGAGGATCGCAACCAGCGACAGCGCGGTGTAGTTGATGATCGCCGCGCCGCCGGGGCTCCCCGTTAGCAGCACCGGCTTACCATCGCGCAGCACGATCGTCGGCGACATGGAAGAACGCGGGCGCTTGCCCGGCTCGACGCGGTTGGCGACTGGCGCGCCATCGGCTTCTGGAACGAAGGCGAAGTCTGTCAGCTCGTTGTTCAATAGGAAGCCGCGCGCCATGACGCGATTGCCGAAGCCGCTCTCGATCGTCGTGGTCGCCGAAAGCATATTGCCGTCCTTGTCGACGATGACGAAGTGCGAGGTGCCCTTGCGCGGGCGCTCGCTGTCAGGCGTCAGCTTGTCATCGCCGAGGCCGGGCGGAGTGCCAGCCTGGGCGACACCCCTCGATTTCGACAGATCGATCAGCTTCGCCCGCTCGGCGAGATAGTCCTGATCAAGCAGGCCTTCCGGAACGTCGACGAAATCTCCGTCCGCCATGTAGAGGCCGCGGTCCGCGAAGGCGAGGCGGGAGGCCTCAGCGAAGAGATGGCGGAACTCGATGCCGTCCTCCAATAAAGCGATGTCAAAGTGCGAAAGGATGCCGAGCATCTGGCCGACGGTGAGGGCACCTGAGCTCGGCGGGCCCATGCCGCAGACTTCGTATTCGCGATAGGGCGCACAGACGGGCTCGCGCTTTACCACCTTGTAGCTGGCAAAATCTTCCTCCGACAGGATGCTCGGATTGATGTTCGTCCTCAGCGCCGCAAGGACGTCGCGAGCAATTTCGCCGGTGTAGAAGGGCGGTGCGCCTTCCCGGGCAAAGATTTCCAGGGTCTCGGCATAGGCCGGGTTCTTCAGCGTGTCGCCCTCGGCGATAGGCCTGCCGCCGGGAAGAAAATACTCGGAAGTGGTAACGAAGGTGTCGAGGCCTTTGGCCTCTGCTACTGCCGCAGCGAGGCGCTGGCTCACGGTGAAACCGTTCCGGGCGGTTTCAATTGCGGGCTGTATGAGCGCTGCCCAATCCATGCTGCCGTGTTCGCGGTGGAAGGTTTCGAGCAGCATCGGCGTGCCGGGCACGCCGGCCGAGCGGCCACCCACCACCGCAGCCTGGAACTCCATCGGCGTCCCGTCAGGGTTCATCCAGTATTTGTCGTCGGCGGCCTTCGGCGCCGTTTCGCGGGCATCGTAGGTGATGATCTCGTTCGTCCCGGCGTCGCGGTAGACGAAGAAGGCGCCGCCGCCGAGGCCTGAGCTCTGCGGTTCGACGAGCCCCAGCATGGTCTGAACCGCAACTGCCGCATCAGCGGCCGTACCGCCGGCGGCAAGGACCTCATAGCCCGCCTGCGTTGCCAGCGGATGGGCCGTCGCGATCATGAAGTCGCTGGCTTTGACCGATGTGCGCTCGGCGACCGCCGTCGTGTTTTCAGGCTGCGGCCGGTCCTGTGCGACGGCAACTGAGACACCGAAGGCGAAGCCCAGCGCGACGCAGATCCGAATTGTGAGGCAGTTCATGGCGCATCCTCCTGCCGCCCGCATTGCCGGAAAGCAGGAGGAGTATGGCGCGGATGGCTGGCTTGTGCCAGCCGCCGGTTACTTCAGCTTCAAGAGCTTCGCGGCGTTCTCCTTGAGAACGAGCGGGCGGACGTCCTCGCGGATGTCGAGCTTCTCGAAGTCGGACAGCCAGCGGTCCGGCGTGATCGCCGGCCAGTCAGAACCGAACAGCATCTTATGCTTGAGGATGGTGTTGGTGTACTGAACGAGGATCGGCGGAAAATACTTCGGCGACCAGCCGGAGAGGTCGATATAGACGTTCGGCTTGTGGGTTGCGACCGACAGCGCCTCTTCCTGCCACGGGAACGAAGGGTGGGCGAGGATGATCGGCATGTCCGGGAAATCGACCGCGACGTCGTCGAGATACATCGGGTTCGAGAACTTCAGGCGCATGCCCATGCCGCCGCGCATGCCGTTGCCGACGCCGGTCTGGCCGGTGTGGAACAGGGCGATGCAGTTCTCCTCGGCGATCGCCTCGTAGAGCGTATAGGCCGAACGGTCGTTCGGATAAAAGCCCTGCATCGTCGGGTGGAACTTGAAGCCCTTGATGCCGAAGTCGCGGATCAGACGGCGTGCCTCACGCGCGCCGACCTTGCCCTTGGCCGGGTCGATCGAAGCGAACGGGATCAGGATGTCGCTGTTCTCTGCGGCGAGTTCGGCGATCTCCTCATTGTTGTAGCGGCGGAAGCCCGTCTCGCGCTCGGCGTCGACGGCGAAGATCACCGCACCGATCTTGCGCTCACGGTAATAGGCGGCCGTCTCCGGGATCGTCGGCAGCATGCCCTTGGTGCCGGCCGGATTGCGGAAGTACTTCGCCATCGCAGCCTGGAATTCGTCATAGCCGTCGTCGCGCGGGCCGCAGCAGGGCTCCTCGGCATGGGTGTGGAAGTCAATGGCGACGAGGTCGTCCAGGTTCATGTCGGGCTCCTCCCGGGGTTATGCATGGGGTCTCGTTGTATACAGCCGTCGAGGCGTGTCAACTAACCGATGGCGATTTCGACGAGCGCCATGGTGCGCTTCTCTTCGATATGGCGGATTGCCTGCCGGAGCGTCTCGGTGAGCTTGTCCGGCTGGTCGACACGTACGGCCCAGGCGCGGCTCGCTTCTGCCACCTTCGTGAAGTTGGGGCTCGGCTGCAGCGAGGTCAGCGGCATCTGGTTGGCCTTGGCGGCGTAGCCATTCGGGTAGAGGCCGAGCACCGAATAGCGTACCGCAGCCCACTCGCTGTTGTTGAGGACGACCACGAGCACCGGCAGCTCCATTGCTTCGGCAATCTGATGGCAGGCAACCGGGTTTGCGAACATGTACGAGCCGTCGCCCATCGTCGCGACGATCAGCTTCGAGCGGTCGGCAAGCTGCATGCCGAGCGCGGTGGGGAACGACCAGCCAAGCCCGCCGGCATGCGGCTCCTGATGCCAGGAATTGTGGCGGTTGAGCACCAGTGGATCGAGGGGTGCACCGAGCTCGGAAAGCACCGTCGCATCCTTGCCGGCGATCGCATCCGACAGGCACTTGGATACATAGGCCTTGGTCATCGGATAGCTCGGCGCGGCCGCCTTGGCGATCTTCGCGCGAATGTCCCTGACGCGATTGGCGATCAAATCCTTGCGCCGCATGCGCGCGTTCACATGGCGGCTCAGATAAGGACGCATCGCCTCCTCGAGCTGGATCAGCCCGTCAGCCGTCGCGCAGCCGATCGAGACATCCGAGCGGAAGGTGCGCACGGGCGTGCGTGTGAACAGCGGGTCGGGACCGAGGTGGATGACCTTCGCATCCTGCGGCGGATGGTGGATGTCCGGCGACCAGGGCGCCAGGCTGTCGATAACCAGGATGACGTCGGCTTCCTCGATCCACGGGAGCGGATCGGAGCCGACACTGCAAGGATGTTCGCTCGCGATCGCAGTCGCCACCGCCCACCACTGGCAGACCGGGATCGCCCATTCCTCTGCCAGTCTGGCGAGCGCGGCGAAGCCCGCATCGCTGCCTGCGCCGCGCTGGGCGATGATGAGCGGCGAGCGCGCACCGGCGAGCAGCCTGGCTGCCGCGGCAATGTCGGCGGGCGAGGGGGCGACCTCCGTCGGCTGCACCGTCGGAGGTTCTTCCAGTCCTTCGGCCGGCGTCGATTCACACAGCACTTCTCGTGGGAGGCTGAGATAGACCGGCCCCTTAGGCAGGGAGTTGGCGATGGCGTGGGCGCGATCAAGCAGCGATGCAACCTGCTCCGGGAACTTCAGTTCGTAGTCCCACTTGCACGCCTCGCGCACCAGCGCCGTCTGGTCACGCATCTCCTGACCCCAGCCGATTGGTACTGTACGCGCGCCAAAGCGGCCGCCTTCCATGACCGGCGTGCGCCCCGACATCATCAGCACCGGCACCTGGTCGACTGCAGCGTTGAGCGCGCCGATCGAACCGTTGGCGAGGCCGACATTGGTGTGCAGGATGACCGCCTGTGCCTTGCCGGTGGCAAAATAGTAGCCGTGCGCCATGCCCATCGCCGCATGCTCGTGCGGGATCACGATGGCTTCGGGAAGGTCGAGGTCCTTGGCCGCAGCCTCGGCGAGGCCTTCGATAATTGGCGGGAAGTCCGTGCCGGAATTGCAGAAGACGTAGTCGACGCCGAGCGCCTTCAGTCGGGTGAAAAGCGCCGCTCCCGCTGTCATTTGCGACAGCCCCTTTGCGCGATCCTGAAGCATGGTACCTCCTCTACCTAGCCTCGCCGGTATCAAACAGGTTTGGCCCCAGCGCGCAAGACTTGCATACAATTCGCTGGGCAACTAGCGTTCGCGAGAATTTTTGGAGGAGGAACGACATGCTGGAACAACCGCGCCTCGTGCATTTCTGCGACATCGTCGCTCAGCTCGCCGCGCCGATGGAGCTTGGCGACGGGCGAGGGGGCAGGCGGCGGATCATTCCGATCATCGGCGGCACCGTTACGGGTGAGCGAATCCGCGGCAGGATTCTCAATCTCGGTGCTGACTGGCAGACCGTCTTTGCCGACGGCAGCGCGGAGCTCGATACGCGATATTCCATGGAAACCGAGGACGGGGCGCTGATCGACATCCGCAATTTCGGCTACCGGCACGGCCCGGCTGACGTCCTGGCAGCGGTGGGGCGGGGCGAGAATGTCGATCCGAGCCTGTATTACATGCGCACGCACCCGCGCTTCGAAACCGGCGATGACCGCTATCGCTGGATCAACACCTGCATCTTCGTCGGCACCGGTGCGCGCGAGGCGTCGAGCGTCCGCATTTCCGTCTTCGAAGTGCTCTAGGAATGACAATCCAGGCGATGCGGGTTCTGCAGCAACGACACGCAATGTCGTCTTTCAAGCGGGTCCCGTGCCGCAAAAGCTGGCAAATCGAGTGCAAGCAGGTATCGCCTCCCGTACATCGGACACGACGTCGAAATGCGGTTGCGGCCGGATTGATACCTATTGTATACAGGTCGCATTCAACAGACTGCGGAGGAAGCTGTGTCGTTGCTCAATATGTTCAAGCGGTCGGAAGGTGGCGACACCGCCCCCAGCGCCGAGGTTGCAGGTTTCCTGTCGGGCTACTCGATCGAGGTGATGCCGCGCACCGCGGCCAAGATCGAGGACTTCCGTGCGATCCTCCCGGCCGGTACGCGCGTCTATATCGCTCATATTGACGGCACCCCGATTGAGGAAATGGTCGAGACGGCGAAGCGCATCACCGAGGAAGGCTTCCCGGTCATGCCGCACTTCCCCGCTCGCATCATCAAGGACCGCGACACGCTCGAGGACTGGATCAAGCGTTATGTTGATGCCGCCGGCATCAACCAGGCGCTGCTCCTTGGCGGCGGCGTCACGACCCCGCATGGCGACTACGACAATTCCATGCAGCTGATGGAGACCGGTCTGTTCGACAAGTACGGCTTCAAGCGCCTGCATGTCGCCGGCCACCCGGAGGGTAACAAGGACATCGACCCGAACGGCGGTTCAGCCAATGTCGATGCTGCCGTGAAGTGGAAGCAGGAGTTCTCCAAGCGCACTGACGCGGAAATGGCGATCGCGACCCAGTTCGCGTTTGAGGCGGAACCGGTAATCGAGTGGGCCGAGCGCCTGCAGGCGATGGGCGTGACGCTGCCGATCCACATCGGCATTGCCGGCCCGACCAAGCTGCAGACGCTGATTAAGTTCGCCGTGTCGTGCGGTGTTGGCCCGTCGCTGCGCGTCCTGCAGCGCCGTGCGATGGACCTCACCAAGCTGATGGTTCCGTTCGAGCCGACCGAGATTCTCAGCGATCTCGCTGCGTACAAGGCGAAGAACCCGAACAGCCTGATCTCGCAGGTCCACGTCTTCCCGCTGGGCGGCATCAAGACCAGCGCCGAGTGGTGCAATCAGCAGACCGGGGCGGCTGTCGCCGCTGCCTGATTGGCTCAACGGCGTCCGGACATGCTCCGGACCGCGGAATGAATATGGTAAGGCCGTTCTCCGAAGCCGGAGGGCGGCCTTTCGTTTTTGCAGCGGTACGCAATGGGATTTATGGCCTGCAGCTGGTGTTCGGCTGTGGGTTGTCTCCTGAATGCTGCCACCGGACTATCGTTCGGGGGTACTTGCTCCGAGTAGGGCGGAAACGCTTCCGATCCGACGCAACCCTTTGTTTCACAATGAGAATGACCGTCTCACCGGCGCAGAGTGTCGGCCATGAGCGCGGACATAAAAGACCTACCGTTATCCTCCGATCGCGGGGACGATAACGTAATCGCAGCTTCACCCACAGGCGCCTTGAGTCCTCGGTTAGGTGTGGTCTGTAGCCAAAACTTATGTGGAGGGTTCGCCTTTCGATTGGCTCTCGCGGCGTGGAGGGGCTAGGTCAGGAACAAACAATCAAGTTCGTGGAGGAGAATGCCGTATGAGCGGTTCCGAGCCCTGCTATGACATCGCGCATCTGGCGCATGTCGAAGTCCTGACTGACAAGTTCGAAGAGAGCCTGGACTTCTTTACCCGCGTCTATGGCCTGAAGCTGTCGGGGCAGGACGAGAACAGCGCATACCTGCGCGCCTGGGACGACTACGAGTTCCACTCGATGAAGTTGACCCGGTCGCATACGACCGGCATCGGGCATGTATCCTACCGTTGCTCTTCGCAGGCTGCGCTTGAGCGCCGCGTCAAGGCGATCGAGGCTTCCAAGTACAAGGTCATCGGCTGGATCGACGGCGACATCGGCCACGGCGGCAACAAGGCGTTCCGATTCGAGGATCCGTTCGGCCACGTCTTCGAGATCTACTACGATACCCGTCGCTACGTGCCGGACGAGGCCGACAAGCCGGCGCTGAAGAACAACGCAAGCCGCTTCCATGCTCAGGGCGTCTCGCCGCGCCGTATCGATCACGTCAACCTGCTCGGTGAGGACGTGAAGGAATTCCGCGCGTTCATGGAAACCTGCCTGGGCTCGCGTGTGACCGAGTACATCCAGCTCGACAACGGCCGTCTGGGTGGCGTCTGGTTCTCCTGCAACAACAAGACCTACGACACCGTCTGCTCGGAAGAGCGCGGTGGTGGCGATGGCCGCCTGCATCACGTCACCTACGCGACCGACCAGCGCGAGGACATCCTGCGCGCGGCTGACATCTTCCTCGAGAACGGCGTCCACATCGAAACCGGCCCGCACAAGCATGCGATCCAGGGTTCGTTCTTCCTCTACGTCTGGGAGCCCGCCGGCAACCGCATCGAGCTCGCCAATGCAGGCGCGCGCCTGATCCTCGCTCCCGACTGGGAGCCGGTCGCCTGGACCGAGGCTGAGCGCAAGAAGGGCCAAGCCTGGGGCCTCAAGACCATCGAAACTTTCCACACGCACGGCACCCCGCCGGTCAAGAAGAAGGAGGCTTAAGCCTTGTCGAAGAAAACCGCCCTCATCATTTCCGCACATTCCGCCGACTTCGTGTGGCGCTGCGGCGGCGCGATCGCGTTGCATGCGGCCAAGGGCTACGACGTTACCGTGGTCTGCCTCTCCTTCGGCGAGCGCGGCGAGAGCGCCAAGCTCTGGAAGCAGCCGGGCATGACCCTCGATAAGGTCAAGTCGGAGCGTCGCCGGGAAGCCGAGAATGCCGCCAAGGCGCTGGACGTCCATGACATCCAGTTCTTCGACCTCGGCGACTACCCGCTCGAGATGACCCGCGAGGCCAAGGATCGCCTGGTCGACGTCATGCGCGCGGTGCAGCCGTCCTTCATGATGACCCACTCCAAGTACGATCCGTACAACACGGACCACATGTACGTGTCGCAGTGGACGCTCGAGTGCCGCGCTATCGCGCAGGCCTGGGGCCACAATCCGGGCCAGAAGATCCTCGGCGCGCCGCAGGTCTATCTCTTCGAGCCGCACCAGACCGAGCAGATGGAGTGGAAGCCGGACGTCTTCCTCGACATCACCGACGTCTGGGACAAGAAGTGGGCCGCCATCCAGTGCATGGAAGGTCAGGAACACCTTTGGCACTACTACAAGAATGTCGCGGAGAACCGCGCCAACCACTTCACCCGCAACTCCGGCGGCCAGGCCGGCGGGCGCCCGGCAAAGTATGCCGAGGGCTTCCAGTCGATCTACCCGCGCACCGTGGATGAACTCTGATGTCTGGCGTCGTCGTTCAGAACATCGAGCGCGCAGACCAGTCGGTCATTGACCGGCTGGCGGCGTGCGGCGTCGCAACCGTGCACGAGGCGCAGGGCCGCAAGGGCCTGCTCGCCAGCTACATGCGCCCGATCTATCGCGGCGCGCGGCTGGCTGCCTCGGCTGTCACCATCTCGGCGCCTCCCGGCGACAACTGGATGGTGCACGTCGCCATCGAGCAGCTGAAGACCGGCGACATCCTCGTGCTCGCGCCGACCAGCTCTTGCGAGGACGGCTATTTCGGCGACCTGCTTGCGACCTCCGCCCAGGCGCGTGGCTGCAAGGGCCTCATCATCGACGCTGGCGTGCGTGACGTTGCCGACCTAACCGAGATGAAGTTCCCGGTCTGGTCGAAGGCGATCTTCGCGCAGGGTACCGTTAAGGAGACGCTTGGCTCGGTCAACGTGCCCGTCGTATGCGCCGGCGCCTACATCCGTCCCGGCGATGTGATCGTCGCCGATGACGATGGCGTCTGCGTTGTCGCGCGCGAGGAAGCCGAAGCCGTGGCCGCCAAGGCCGAGGCACGCGTCGCCAACGAGGAAGAGAAGCGCAAGCGTCTTGCCGCCGGCGAGCTCGGGCTCGACATCTACAAGATGCGCGAACGTCTGGCTGAGAAGGGCCTGAAGTATGTCTGAGACACCTTCACGCGATGAGGACCAGGGCATCCGCTGCATGTGGATGCGTGGCGGAACGTCCAAGGGCGGCTACTTCCTGGCGGAAGACCTGCCGCAGGACACGGCTGCGCGCGACGCCTTTCTTCTTCGCGTGATGGGCTCGCCGGACGCGCGCCAGATCGACGGGATGGGCGGGGCTGACCCGCTCACCTCGAAGGTCGCGGTCGTGCGCAGGTCCGAGCGCGAGGACGTCGATGTCGACTACCTGTTCCTGCAGGTGTTCGTCGATCGCCCGATCGTCACCGACGCGCAGAACTGCGGCAACATTCTTGCCGGTGTCGGCCCGTTCGCCATTGAGCGCGGGCTGGTCGAGGCGAAGGATGGCACGACCAACGTGCGCATCTTCATGGAGAACACCGGCCAGATCGCTGTGGCGTCCGTGCCGACGCCGGGCGGCCGCGTCACCTATCGCGGTGAGGCTCGCATCGACGGCGTGCCGGGAACGGCCGCAGCGGTGCCGATCGAGTTCAAGGACACCGCAGGATCGTCATGCGGAGTGCTGCTGCCCACTGGCAACGCGGTCGATGTCATCGACGGCATCGAGGTGACGATGATCGACAACGGCATGCCCTGCGTCGTCATGCGTGCCTCCGACCTCGGCGTTACCGGCTACGAGACGCCGGCTGAGCTGGAAGCCAACGCGGAGCTCAGGGCCAAGCTCGAGGCGATCCGCCTCAAGGCCGGTCCGATGATGAACCTTGGCGATGTTGCCGAGAAGTCGGTGCCGAAGATGACCTTGGTTGCTCCGGCCCGCGAAGGCGGCGCGATCTCGACGCGCACCTTCATTCCGCACCGCTGCCACGATGCGATTGGCGTGCTGGGTGCTGTCTCCGTCGCCAGTGCGTGCTTGCTGCCGGGCACCCCGGCGGCGTCGCTGGCGAATGTCGGTTCGGGTCGCACCCGTACGTTGGCCATCGAGCATCCGACCGGCGAAATGAGCGTCGTTGCGACGCTCGACGAGGCTGGCGAAGTGCAATCGGCAGCCATCCTGCGCACGGCGAGAAAGCTCTTTGACGGCGTTGTTTACGGCTGATCGCCAAGATCGTGACGTTGCGGTAGATAGGGGTATGCTCGCATATCCCAATCTCCGCCACATCCGACTTTTTGCCTTCGCCGTTGAGACCGGTTCGCTGTCCAAGGCCGCCGAGGCGGTGCGCGTTTCGCAGCCCGCCGCCTCGCAGGCGATCTCGCGGCTGGAGGAGCATTTCGGCGGCCACCTGTTCGAGCGTCGCGGCAGCGGTGTCTTCCTGACTGAGCGCGGCAAGGTCGTCGCCGTGCGCGCTAGCCGCATCATCGAACTTCTGCGCTCGGCCAATGCCAGGCTCGCAAAGCAGTCCCGCATCGGCCGCGGGCTGGCGCAGGACCTGCTTGAGACCCACGCAACAATTGCCCATTTGCGCGCGCTTGCAGGTTTTGCGCACGCGGGCAGCTTTTCAGCTGCTGCCCGCGTGCTCGGCCAGGCCGAGCCGTCGGTACAGCGCGCCGCGCGCGAACTCGAGCGCATCGGCGGCGTGCCCCTGTTTGACGGGCGTCAGCAATCCGTGCGTCTCACCTCCGCCGGGCAGATGATCGCCTCCAGTGCCGGCCTCGTCCTGCGCGAGCTTGAAAGCGCGCTCGAAGAAGTCCGCGAGCTCGACGGCAGCTTCGACGGCCGTGTCGTCGTCGGTACCCTGCCGCTAGTGCGCACTTCGATCATTCCGGAGGCGGTGGCACATTGCAGCGCGTCGCGACCGGGCGCGTCGATCGAGATCCTCGACGGTTCCTACGAGGCGCTGCTGCACAGCCTGACAATCGGTGACATCGATATGCTGGTGGGCGCGTTGCGCGACGACAAGTCGAAGCGCGGCATCACGCAGGAGGCGTTATTCGTCGACGGGCTGTCGATCGTTGCGCGTGCCGACCATCCGCTGACTAAGCTGGAGAAGGTTACCTACGAGGACCTTGCCGGTTATCCATGGGCGCTGCCTCGTCGCAACACGCCGACCCGCGCCATCTTTGATGCCATCGCTGCGGAGCACGGGTTCGAGCCGCAGCCGGGGCAGGGGATTGTCGAGACCGGTTCGCTTGTGGCGCTGCGCGGCATTCTAGTGCGCTCAGATCGGCTCACCATCCTGTCGCGCCATCAGATCAAGTACGAGGAGGAGGCGGGGCTCTTGAGCGTTCTGCCCATCGACCTTCCCGACACCGAGCGCCCCATCGGCATTGCCACCCGCACCGGCTGGAAGCCTACGGCGCTGCAGGCGGAATTCATCGCCGCGCTGCGGGCGGCTGCCGTTGCGTGACGATCGGCCGCGCCGGCCGCGCCATCAGGTAGACAAAGGCTCTGGATTGACTGATTGTGTCAAATTGGCCCGAGAGATGACGGATAGGGCTGGACATTCTTGTCTTCAAGCCGCATCGAACTCATTTACACGCGATGTTTTGCGCATAAGTGCAGACTGAACTCTAACCCTGGAATTGACATGCCTCCTTATCGCTCCCGCACATCCACACACGGCCGCAACATGGCCGGCGCGCGCGGCCTCTGGCGCGCCACCGGCATGAAGGATGGAGACTTCGGGAAGCCGATTATTGCGGTCGTAAACTCGTTCACCCAGTTCGTGCCGGGTCACGTGCACCTGAAGGACCTCGGCCAGCTCGTCGCGCGCGAGATCGAGGCTGCGGGCGGCGTGGCGAAGGAATTCAACACCATCGCCGTCGACGACGGCATCGCGATGGGCCATGACGGCATGCTCTACTCGCTGCCGTCGCGCGAGATCATCGCCGACTCCGTCGAGTACATGGTCAACGCGCACTGCGCCGACGCGATGGTCTGCATCTCGAACTGCGACAAGATCACGCCCGGCATGCTGAATGCGGCGATGCGCCTCAACATTCCGGTGGTCTTCGTTTCCGGCGGCCCGATGGAAGCCGGCAAGGTCAATGTCCGCGACAAGATCAAGGCCGTCGACCTGATCGACGCGATGGTTGTGGCGGCCGATGACGCCTACACCGACGCAGAGGTGAAGGAATACGAGCAGAACGCCTGCCCGACCTGCGGCTCGTGCTCGGGCATGTTCACCGCCAACTCGATGAACTGCCTCACCGAGGCGCTTGGCCTGTCGCTGCCGGGCAACGGCTCGACGCTGGCGACCCACGCCGACCGCAAGCGCCTGTTCGTCGAGGCCGGCCACCTGATCGTGGACCTGTGCCAGCGCTACTACGAACAGGGCGACGAGAGCGTGCTGCCGCGCTCGATTGCCACCAAGCAGGCATTCGAGAACGCGATGGCGCTCGACATCGCCATGGGCGGCTCGACCAACACGGTGCTGCACATCCTGGCCGCGGCCTATGAGGGCGGCGTCGACTTCACCATGGACGACATCGACCGGCTGTCGCGCAAGGTGCCGGTGCTCTGCAAGGTCGCTCCGGCCGTCGCCGACATCCACATGGAAGACGTGCATCGCGCCGGCGGCATCATGTCGATCCTCGGCCAGCTCGACCGCGCCAACCTTCTCAACCGCGACTGCCCGACCGTCCATTCCTCGACCCTGGGCGACGCAATCGACCGCTGGGACATTTCGCGTACCAATTCGGAAAGCGTGCGCAACTTCTACATGGCGGCTCCCGGCGGCGTGCGCACCACTGAAGCCTTCTCGACCGAAAACCGCTGGAAGGAACTCGACCTCGATCGTCAGTCGGGTGTCATCCGGTCCGCCGACAGCGCCTATTCGAAGGACGGCGGTCTTGCCGTGCTCAAGGGCAACATCGCCCTCGATGGCTGCGTGGTGAAGACGGCAGGCGTTGACGAGTCGATCCTCGTCTTCTCTGGTCCGGCCGTCGTCTACGAGAGCCAGGACGCTGCCGTGAAGGGCATTCTCAGCAACGAGGTCAAGGCGGGCGACGTGGTGGTGATCCGCTACGAAGGTCCGAAGGGCGGCCCCGGCATGCAGGAAATGCTCTACCCCACCAGCTACCTGAAGTCGAAGGGCCTCGGAAAGTCCTGCGCGCTGCTGACCGACGGCCGCTTCTCCGGCGGCACCTCGGGCCTGTCGATCGGCCATGCCTCGCCGGAAGCGGCGCAGGGCGGCGCGATCGGCCTCGTGCGCAATGGCGACATCATCGACATCAACATTCCGGAGCGCACCATCAACCTGCGCGTCTCCGAAGAGGAGCTGGCCGTCCGCCGCGCCGAGCAGGACAAGCTTGGCTGGAAGCCCGCGGCACCGCGCAAGCGCAACGTGACCACCGCGCTCAAGGCCTACGCAGCCTTCGCCGCCAGCGCCGACAAGGGTGCGGTGCGCGTCCTGCCGGAATAAGCGGAAACGCCTGAACATGATGACGCCGCGTCCTTCCGGGGGCGCGGCGTTTTCTTTTGGTGAGGTGCCGGTGCATTGCGTCCAGCCGCGGCCATCGGCTAGGTAGCCAGTACAAGCAGCACAGACTGACGAGCCGCATCGGGAGCCGGTTACACGCATGAAAATCGCTGTCACGGGTGCCACCGGATTTGTCGGCCGCGGCCTGGTGCCCCTCCTAGCCCGGCGCGCGGAGCTGCTGCTCGTTGGCCGCGAGCCCGCAAGGGTCGCCGCGCTGTTTCCGGGCATTGCTGCCTGCTCCTATGACGAGATCGCTACCCGCGCGGCCGGCTACGACCTGCTGATCCACCTCGCTACCATCAACAGCGATGCTGTGGCCGACGAGACTACGTTCGAGTGTGTGAATGTCGGCCTGCTGCTCGAAACCGCCGAGGCGGCGCGCAAGGCGGGCGTGGAGCGGTTCGTGAACATTTCCTCCTTCCACGCGCTCGATGCGGGCAACCAGAGCCTTTACGCGCGCAGCAAGCGCAAGGGCGCTGCCCGGCTTGCGCAACTCGAAGGGATCGAGACGCTGACGGTCTATCTCCCCATCGTGCATGCCGATGGCTGGCGCGGCAGGATGGCGTTCATGAACCGGCTGCCGAAGCTGGTTCAGCGGCCGCTCGCCGTCCTTCTCGGTGCGCTCAAGCCGACGGTCGAGGTGACGACGCTCGCGGCCTTCCTGCTCGACCGCGCCGCGACGCACGAGGATCGCGAGGTCGCGATCTCGGAAGGCCAGGAGCGCAATCCGGTCTACAATTTCGTCCGCCGGGCGGTGGATCTTGCCTTCGCGCTCGTCGTCATCGTCTTCTTCTGGTGGGCGCTGCTGATGATCTGGCTCGCAGTGAAGCTGCAGTCGCCGGGTCCCGGCATCTTCGCGCAGCGGCGAATCGGCCGTAACGGCGCCGAGTTCACCTGCTACAAGTTCCGTACCATGCGGCTCGGCACCAAACAGGCCGCGACCAACGAGGTGTCGGCGAGCGCCGTGACGAAGCTCGGCCATTTCCTGCGCCGCACCAAGCTCGACGAGCTGCCGCAGGTCGTCAACATTTTGCGCAACGAGATCAGCCTGATCGGCCCGCGGCCGTGCCTGCCGGTGCAGCGCGACCTGATTGAGGAGCGGCGCAAGCGCGGCGTCCTGCGCCTGAAGCCTGGAATCAGCGGGCTTTCACAGGTCAACGGCATCGACATGAGCGAACCTGTTCGCCTTGCCCGACACGACGCCCGCTACGCGGCGATGCAGTCGCTGCGGCTCGACCTCAAAATCGCGCTTGCCACCGTGCTCGGCAGGGGCGGCGGAGACAGGGTGGGGGGGTAGTTCCCGCATACGATTCGAGGTTCGATATCGTCAGCTCTGGCCGACTGTGGATTTTGCGCGTGAGGCTGTGCCACCGCGCAGCGCGATCGTTTGGTTGCCTGCCGCAGGTGGCCGGAAAGAGTATGATTTTCAAGGAGAAACTGGTGCTGCGAGAGAGGATTGAACTCCAGCCTCACCACCGCTAACCATTGATTTAACAAGGCTTTTTGTCGCCGCTATTGGCTCTTGTGTACCACTTCTGTGCTGCCCGGGCAAGTTCCTCTTCCCGAAAATCAATAGACGCCCCGGCTCACTCCCATGCCGCTAGAACCGCCTCGGCCTTGGCGGGGTCTGCCTTGATCCTCAAGACGGTCTGCCGAGTCAGGCCTGTAGCTTTGGCAATATCGCTTGTTCCTGCCGTGCCCATTGCCAGCATGTTCTTGACGGTCTCCAGTGTCGCCCGGTCATAACTGGGCTTCCTGCCGAGGTACGACCGGCCTTTCGCCTTTGCAGCTTCAATGCCCGCCCTCTGGCTGGCCTTGGTTGCCTCGTATTGAGCCTGTGCGGTCGCCGCCATGAAGGCGATTAGGGCGTCTCGCACCGCCATCTGAACAGGGTCTGTGGTCGCTCCGTCGAACGTCATGTTGTTGATGACTGTCCTGATGATGACGCCTCTGCGCATGAACTCCCGGATGGTATCCGTCACATCCTGATAGTTGCGGCCCAGCCGATCTACCCAGCGGACGACCAGTGTGTCGCCCTTGCGCAGCATGTCGAACAATCTCCGGCCTTCTGGCCGCTCCCGGAGGGTTGTAGAGACGCCAGATACCCCTTGGTCCGCGATCACCGTATCAATCGTGAAGCCCGCCTGTTCGGCTTGGGTTAGCTGATGATCCAGCGTCTGGTCGGCGGTCGAGACGCGGGCGTAGAGAACCGTTACCACGAGCGTGTCTCCGAGTGTCCATATGGGTGATGTACGAAATTAGGCGTGTCCGCAGAATCCTGTCAACCCTAGCGGACAGGCTCTGAGCGGGGAACGGACGTGCCCGTATGGGTATACCCTAGCGGATAGTCTAGCCCGGACCTTTCCGGTGAAGCCCATAGCCAGCAGCGTGAACCCGTCCCGCGTCATGTGTTCATTTCCCGGCCATACTTGTCCGGTCGAAGGATGGGTTGGAAGAAGGATGCCTTCAAAACTGATGGCATCTCCAAGTTGCGAATGTCGCGTAGTACGTTGAAGTGCTCCTTCCCAAAGAACTCCGCCACGTCCCGGCTGTTGGCGAAGACTTGGCCGTCCTTGATGGTCGCTAAGGGGTCGGTCACGCACATTGCTACCGAGCGCCCTCACATCCTTTCCCCGGGGGCGGAAGGGGGGACCTGCTGGCCTGATATTCAGCTTACCGGCTTACATTTTTGCACCAAAATAGCCCGACCCCGGAGCCAACCTCAGCCCCACCCGTTGTTCCGCATTGTGCCGGAGTACGTGTGATGCAGTGGTGGCCCGAAGAGGTCCATGTGGCCGTGTCGAACGGGACAGTGTGGTCGTCAGGAGTACGGAGAGAGCCGCAGAGCTTCTCCTGTATGAGTGGCCGACCGAGGCACGGAGAAGCAGCGGTCAGCCCAGCGAGCGTGCCTAAGGGCACTGGAGCGACCAGAGGATGTAGGGCCAGTGTTGTCGGCCCGGATGTGGTTCAAGGCTGCGGCAGAAGAGGCGGGGATATTGATGGACCCGCCGCCGAAGTCGCTCGCCCCTGCCGCCTTCAAGACGTCCCAATGGAGACGCCGTAAAAGGGCCTAGGGGCCGCCACTCGGCAGAGTGGAATTGCTGGGATACCATGGCCTCAGATTACTGGGTGGGGAGAGGGCTATGCCCCCTGATCGTTCTCATTCTAGTCCTTGGCCTGTGGTTCGCCTTTGGTAGCGCGCTAGTGACCATAGCGAACTGGTTCTGGGGTGAAGACGCAGCACCGTGGGAGTGGGTCGTCCTCCACTACTACCCCAACCGCCACGATCTGATCGTCGGAGAGAGGATTGAGGGGTTCGTGAGCGTAGAAGAGTGTCCGAGAGCGGCACTCACTTTGGCCGCGTCCAACAATGACCCCGGCTTGAGAAGGGGCGACTACGAGTGCGGCGTGCAGGAACTTGAGAAACTGGGCGACGTCAGCGTCTACCGTCTGCCCGTTCGATAAAGTTAGCCGGTCCCTCTCTAGCCCGCTTCCCTGCGGGGTGGTCTACCGCCTCTTCTGAGTCACGGTCTCCACCTTCCTGCCCGTCTTCCGGCAATCTTCCAGTACGTGTACCCGGCGACCAGTCCAGCCACGCACATCATGAGACCCCACGTTTCAAGAATACGGAGAGGGGTATGGAATCTGTGACTGCCGGACCAGAGCAAGCTAACGATGAAGCTGTTGATTTCCGCCGAGAACTGACCCGGGATTGGGCGGTTTTTCCATTGAGAAGTGACCCATGTTTGAACCCACCCCTGCTGGTTGATCGCAGGGGATTTTGGAGTGATAGACATGGCGTTACTGAG
>Ga0180222_1000149_pt1 | contig 121541 bp, 117 predicted proteins | sample eDN5th37CKraftOP_FD_151336 | JGI IMG/M metagenome (GOLD analysis project Ga0180222, IMG submission 151336) | Enriched Organic Plus compost microbial communities from Emeryville, California, USA - eDNA 5th pass 37_C Kraft OP (version 2) (version 2) ... | reverse complement strand
TGGCAGGAGGAGACCGGACATGGAACCTTTCTCAACTGGTCCAATCTATTTACCAGTAGGGGTCCCGTCCTGTAAATGGCCGTCCGCCCGCGGCAAATCCGCCGAAGACGGATCGATGGGAGACGTGGGACAGAAGGCAGTCCGCTATCCGCCACGCCCGCTGTGATGAGCGTGCTTTCGCCTGATCCTGCGCACGAGAAGCCACATCAAGAGCACCGCAACCGGAACCGCTGCCGCCGTGATCGTCTCCGGGGGTATGCCCGGAAAGAGGTGCACGCCCTTTACCAGATAGGCGATCAGGCCCACCACGTAATAGGAGATTGCAGCGACGGAAAGGCCCTCCACGGTCTGTTGCAGGCGCAGCTGCAGCTCCGCGCGGCGGTTCATCGAGGCGAGCAGGTCGCGGTTCTGCCGTTCCATCTCCACGTCGACCCAGCTTCGCAGCAGGTCTGCGGCGCGTGACAGCTTGCGGGAGAGACTGGCTTGCCGCTCTTCCACCGACCGGCAGGTGCGCATGGCGGGTGCCATCCGGCGCTGCAGGAACGTTGCCCAGGTCTCGTAACCGGGAACGGGGCTTTCATTCAGCATTTCCAGCCGTTCCTGCACGATCCCGTCATAGGCGCGGCTCGCGCCGAAACGGTAAAGGCTCGCCGCCGCTTCCGCTTCCAGTTCTGCGGCAAGCTCCGTCAGTTCGGAGAGCAGCGCCTGGCTGTCGTGCCGCTCGCGTCGCCGCATCTTGTCGGTGAGAATAGCGAGCCGGTCTTCCATTCGCCGGAGCCGCGGCGAGAGCGACTGGGCGAGGGGAAGGCCTAGCATGGCCAGCGTCCGGTACGTCTCGATGTCGATGAGCCGCTGCGTGAGCGCGCCGATACGCGCCGGTGACAGATCCCGTTCCAGAATCAGGATGCGCGTGAGCCCGTCTCCATCCTGCCGGAAGTCGCTGGCCACCGCAGCGCGACCACCTTCGACGATGGAGTAACCCAGGCTGGTCGGGTCGAATGTGCCGATCAGCTTCTCTGTCGCCGGCGACCATTTGCGTATTTCGACCCGGGTGCCGGAAATGACGGTGCCGGGTGGGTTGAAACCGTTTCCAAACGGGGATTCCTGCAACGGCTTGCCGCTGCGCGGCGAAATCGGGCAGTCCCACTGATAGCTGGAGAACTCGGTGTGCCTCTCCCATCGCAGCGTGCCCTGGCCCCATCGCATCGCATGGTGCCGCGCAACGGCGTCCGGGGGCACCACACCAAGCCGCCGTGACAGCTCTGCGATGACCGCCTGGTCTACCGCCGATCCTCCTTCCGTCATGAAGGAGAGCTGTAATATGAGGCACGGCGCCTCCAGCAGCGGATGCGGCCGTGCATGAACTTCGCCCAGCGCGCTGGCGCGGCCCCCATGTGCCGGAAAACCGAGCACGCTACCCGTCACCAGCCTTTCAAGCGGTGGGGCAAGCTCGTCATCGGTTGTTATCTTCAGCTCTTCTGCGCGGCCGTCGCTCATGACAATTGCTGTCGTACCCAATGTTCGAGCAGGGAGTATGCTCTCGTCGCGTGGGAGAGCGCAATGCGCTGATCTGAAGCACACGTGTATTTGAATTGGATAAAGAAGTTGACCAGTTCCGCGAACGCGCGTTACGCTACGCGTCTGCCGAGGGCGCTGTTGAACGGCAGGGGCCTGTGACGACCGTTTTTTCCAGGGTTGAGCATACGCGTACCGCCGATACGGTGGTGCATCAGATCGAGGCTTTGATCCTCGAGGGAATCCTGCGCGACGGCGACCGCCTGCCGGGAGAGCGCGAGCTTGCAACCCAGATGGATGTCTCGCGGCCGATTCTGCGCGATGCTCTGAAGGCGCTGGAGGCGAGGGGGCTTCTGGTGACCCGCCCCGGCGGCGGAACGCAGGTCGCCAATGTCGTGGGCGAGGTCTTCGCAAAGCCCATGCGGGAGCTGATCGCAAACCATCCCAAGGCCACCTCCGACTATCTGGAATATAGACGCGAGATCGAGGCAGTGGCGGCGGAAATGGCGGCCCGGCGCGCGACCGAAGCCGACAAGGCGCTGCTGTCCGAAATCGTCAGTCGCATGGATGAGGCGCATACCTTCGCGGATCCCGAGAAGGAAGCGGAGATCGACGTCGAGTTTCACAATGCCGTTGGTGAGTGCGTGCACAATTTTGTGCTGCTCCACACTCTCCGCTCCTGTTATCGCCTGCTGGCGGAAGGGGTATTCTACAACCGCGCCCGCATCTATCACCTGCCCGGCGCGCGGGAGGAACTGCTCGCGCAGCACAGGGCGATCTTCGTCGCCATCCGCGATGGGAACCCCGTGGCCGCCAGGGAAGCCGCGACGGCGCATATTTCCTATGTCCAAACGGCGAGTGCCGAGGCCGAGCGCACCTATGAAAGGGAGCGCGTGGCCAGCTTGCGGCTGCTTCATCGCTCGGATGCACCCGCTGCCATGCAGGCGAAATCCAAAGCTTCCCGCACGGGACGGTCTTCGCGGCCGGCCCACCAAACAGGATGATCCATTGAAAAGTGAACGCGTTGAAGAGTCCCGCCGCGTAGGCCTGTTTGTAACGTGTCTGGTCGACCTCTTCAGGCCGACGGTCGGCTTTGCGTCCGTCAAGCTCCTGGAGAATGCGGGCTGCCAGGTAGACGTGCCGATGGCGCAGACCTGCTGTGGGCAACCCGCCTACAATTCCGGCGATCGTGCCGACGCGATCGCCATCGCGAGGAACACAATCGAGGCTTTCGAAGACTACGATTATGTCGTGGCCCCTTCCGGTTCCTGTGCGGGCATGCTGAAAAAGCATTATCCGAGCCTCTTCAAGGGCGATCCCCGATGGGAAGCTCGTGCCGAGGCCTTTGCCGCGAAGGTTCATGAGCTCGTGAGCTTTTTGGTCGATGTGCTGGGCGTGAGAAGCGTCGGAGCAGCCCATGCGGGCACGGTCACCTATCACGATTCCTGCTCTGGGTTGCGCGAGCTCGGCATCCGCGAGCAACCGCGCAACCTGCTCGCCTCGGTATCGGGACTCGAGCTCAAGGAAATGCGCGATTCGGATGTCTGCTGCGGTTTCGGGGGCACCTTCTGCGTCAAATATCCGGAGATCTCGAACAGGATCGTCGAAGAAAAGACGGCCAATATCCGGGCCGCTGGTGCGGAGACGCTGCTTGCCGGCGATCTCGGCTGCCTAATGAACATGGCGGGTAAGCTGGAACGTCAGGGCATCGACGTAAAGGTGCGCCACGTGGCCGAAGTGCTTGCCGGAATGGATGATGGCCCTGCCATCGGGAGGGGGAAGGGCTGATGCAGATCACGTCACCTGCATTCAAGGAAAACGCGCGCCGCGCGCTCTCGGACGCGCAGCTGCAAAAGGCGCTCGGTCATGTGCGCTCGGGCTTCATAGACAAGCGCCAATATGCGGTGGAAGCTTTGCCGGAGTTCGATGCTCTGCGCGATTCCGCACGTGCCATCAAGGACCATACCCTCGCGCATCTCGACCTCTATCTGGAAGCCTACGAGGAGAAGGTGAAGAAGGCCGGGGGCTATGTTCATTGGGCCGAAACGGCCGCGGACGCCCGCAACGTTATCCTTGAGATCTGCCGCGCCGCGGGTGCCCGCACGGTGACCAAGGGCAAGTCCATGATCACCGAGGAGATCGGGCTGAACGAGTTCCTCGAGAAGGAAGGCGTGCGCCCCGTCGAAACGGATCTCGGCGAATATATCATCCAGCTTCGCGGCGAGCATCCGAGCCACATCATCGCCCCGGCTGTGCACCTTACCAGGGATCAGGTGGAGGCGGACTTCCGCCGCGCTCATGATCACCTCCCGGTGGCGCGCGATCTTTCCGAGCCCGAATCGCTTTTGGGCGAGGCCCGGCGTGTACTCCGCTATCAATATTTCCAGGCGGATGTCGGCATCACCGGCGCCAATTTCCTGGTTGCGGAGACTGGTAGCTCCATCATCGTGACCAATGAAGGCAATGGCGACCTGACCCAAATCCTGCCCCGCGTTCATGTGGTGGTGGCTTCGATCGAGAAGATCGTGCCGACCTTGGAAGATGTGAGCCAAATCCTCCGGCTGCTCGCCCGCTCGGCCACCGGACAGGACATGAGTGTCTACACCACCCTATCCACTGGTCCGCGCCGCCCGGGTGATCCCGACGGTCCGGATGAGTACCATGTCGTTCTGGTCGATAATGGCCGCTCTTCCATGCTCGGTACGGAATTTCAGGACATGCTGCGCTGCATCCGGTGTGGTGCCTGCATGAACCATTGCCCGGTCTACCACGCTGTCGGTGGGCACGCCTATGGCTGGGTCTATCCGGGGCCCATGGGCGCTGTCCTCACCCCATCCCTGGTGGGCGTGGACAAGGCAGGGCATTTGCCGAACGCTTCCACCTTCTGCGGGCGGTGCGAAGCGGTGTGCCCGATGCGCATCCCGCTGCCGAAGATGATGCGCCATTGGCGTGAGCGCGAATTTTCGCGCGGTCTCAACCCCGCCACCCAGCGCTATGGCCTGCGTGCCTGGGCCATGTTCGCCAGGCGCCCAAAACTTTACCGGCTGGCATCGTCCTTCGGCATCCCTCTTCTCTCTTTTTTCAAAGGCAGGAAAGGGAGCTTCCGCTATCTGCCGCTTGCCGGCGGATGGACCAGGCACCGCGAAATGCCGGCGCCGGAAGGCCGAACCTTCATGCAGCAATGGCGCGATCGCGATGCGCAGAAGCAGGAGGCGCGGGCATGAGCGGCAGGGAAGCCATTCTGAACAAGGTCCGGGCGGCTATCGGTACCGCTCCTGAAGACGCGGCGCGAGCAAAGATCGTGAAAAAACGCCTGGCCAATTCGCCGGTTGGCGTGATCCCTGCGCGCGGCCAGTTGCCGGAAGAGGAGCGTGTGGCGCTGTTTTGCCTAATGGCCGCAAAGGTTTCGGCCACCGTGGAGCGCGTCAGGAAACCCGGTGACGTGCCCAAGACCGTTGCCGCCTATCTGCGCTCCCGGAACCTGCCTGCCTCCGTTCGGATGGGGGCGGATGAACGGCTGGAAGCGATGCCTTGGAAGGCGTTGAAGTCGCTGGAAGTAAAGCACGGGCCCGCTACGGCTGACGACGAAGTCGGCGTCAGCCATGCAATTGCCGGCGTGGCGGAGACAGGCACGGTGGTACTTCATTCGGGTGGAGCCAATCCGACGACTGTGAATTTCCTTCCCGAGCACCATATCGTGGTGGTTGATGCAAAGGAGATCGCCGGAGATCTGGAATCGGTGTTCGCCAGGCTCCGACAGACATTCGGGAAGGGCAAGATGCCGCGCACCGTGAACCTGATCACAGGACCGTCCCGTTCGGGCGACATCGAGCAGAAATTGCTGCTCGGTGCTCACGGGCCGCGCGCGCTGCACCTCATTGTGGTCGATGGCGGCTGAAGGAATTCATTTCGACGACGCAGAAACGCCTTCTGGCCTGCGCATTTATGCGGTGGGCGATATCCATGGCCGTCATGATCTCATGACGGAGATGCATCGCCGCATCATGGCCGAGATCATCGAGGAGAAACCGGCGGACTGGCGCATCATCTATCTGGGCGATTACGTGGATCGCGGCCCCGCCTCTTGCCAAGTGCTGGAGTTCCTGTCCCGATCCATGGAGGCCGATCCCCGTGTGATGGCGCTTGCCGGGAACCACGACCTCGGCTTCCTCGCCTTTTTGGCGCAGCCACGCGCTCAAGGGCTTTTCGCCAACAATGGCGGAGATGCAACGGCCCGATCCTACGGCGTGGATCTGGATTTCACATCACGGGAGAACCTGCTCCACGGCCATGCGGCCCTTATGGAGGCGATCCCACAGGAACATCTCGATTTCCTGCAGGGCTTAAAACTGTCAGCAAGTTTCGGCGATTTGTTCTTCTGCCATGCCGGCATCCGGCCCGGTGTCCCGCTCAATGCACAGGACCCGGAAGACCTGATCTGGATCCGCGAGCGCTTCCGCCATGACCTTACGCTGCATCCCAAACTCGTGGTGCATGGCCACACGCCTATGCCGGAACCCGAAATCAGGCCTAACCGGGTCAATCTGGATACCGGCGCCTGGTATTCAGGCCGACTGACGGCGATGATGTTTGAGGGAAGGCGGAAGCGGCTGCTGGAGGTGTTGGGGGCGGCTAACGGGCAAAGTCGCTGATGCCGTAGCCATCCGACGAGTGGTAGGATCCGGAGGCGGTCGCTGCATAAATACCCGCTCCACTCACCATAACCGCGGTAAGCAACATCAGCGAGAGGATCGTAGCACGCATCAGGCTCATCTCTTTTCCGATCTGGTAAGGATAGAAGGCCCAGGTTACCAATTGGTTCCCCTTCTGAGCCTCGGTTGACTGCGGTGAAATCTCGGCGGGCCAAATGAGCTTTCCGCCGAAAAGTTGCAATAGGCTGCTTATGATCCCATCACGGTTTTCTGTGAATGTTGCTCTTTTGCAGCGATCCCTCTGGACGCTGAAATCGGGTTGATTGCTCTTGGACGCGGGTGCAATTTCGCGTGGCTTGCCGAGAACAAAATGCCGCTGCAGAACCGCGTCACTCCCTTTGGAACCATCGAAGCAGTCTCCGCGCGAGGGCTGTTCACGGGCAATCGCGGCGTCATTCACGATCCTGAAACGAAGAGGCTTCTGGGAAGACGATGGTCGACTAAGGCGTGGATCATCTGCGAATGCGATTTCCAGGGTCGGCATCGCGAGGTGATGGGCCGCAACAGCCCAAACGGAACGGCTGGCTGGACCGAACTCTTCTTCCTCGATGAAGTGACGGCCCTGGCGGCTGGTCATCGCCCCTGCTTTTATTGCCGGCGCAACCGCGCTCAAGCTTTTGCTCGCGCTTTCGCCGAAGGGCAGGGCAGGGCGCAAATTTCCGCACCTGACATGGATGCAATCCTCCACAAGCAACGTCGGGCGTCGGGCGGTACGACGATTGCGGCTTCGGAAGGCGACGCGTTGCCGGACGGAGCCATGGTGGAAGCGCAAGGTCGAGCCTTTGCCGTGCGTCGGGGTAAGCTCCTGCCTTGGGATTTTGCCGGTTACGGGCAGTCCCGTCCGCTTCGCGAGGTAGGAGCGCGCTTTTCCTTGATCACGCCCCCCGCTACCGTTGCCGCTATGCACGCCGGTTATCTTCCGGTCTGGCACCCTTCTTCGGCCTCTTGACCCGTGAAATGCCTCAGCGCATCAAGCATCCATGCGGGCAAACTACAAAATGCAGCGGCTTTACCTTTCGGCGGACCTGTCGCGGGACGCGGAGGTCGAGACCACGCGCGAACAAGCGCACTATCTGGGCAATGTCCTGCGGATGCGAGAAGGGAGCCAATTGCTCCTCTTCAACGGGCGCGATGGTGAATGGCTCGCCGAGGTCGCCGGTCTTTCGAAGAAATCTGCAAGGCTCCTCCTTCGCGAGCGGACACGTGAGCAGACGCCGCAGCCCGATCTTATGTATTGTTTCGCACCGCTGAAACAGGGCAGGCTCGATTACCTCGTTCAGAAAGCGGTGGAAATGGGGGCGGGCATTCTCCAACCCGTCATCACCCAGCACACACAGGTGCCCAAGCTGGGTATGGACCGCCTTCAAGCAAATGTGATCGAGGCGGCCGAGCAGTGCGGAATCCTCTCCATTCCCGCGGTCAGAGAGCCAGTCAGGCTTGATGCTCTGCTTTCCAATTGGGAAGAGGGAAGGCGCCTCGTTTTCTGTGATGAGGACGCAGCCGGGCAGAATCCACTCGGTCTCGTTTCGGCTCTGGCGGGCGAAAGACTCGGGCTTCTCGTGGGCCCGGAGGGAGGATTTTCCGAAACGGAGCGGGCCACCCTCCGCCGCCTTCCGTTTGTCGTGGCGATTCCCCTTGGACCCCGTATCCTCAGGGCGGATACCGCGGCCGTGGCCGCGCTTGCCATCATCCAGGCCGGCGCAGGCGACTGGCGCGACGGGGCCTGATCTGTCGTTCAGAACTTTTCGCTTGCCTGCCGTTTCGGTCTTCGCCAATGAGGCGAAGCTTCGTATCAGGCACTGAGGTTAAGATGGCGAGAGACACGACCGACAACCGGCCGATCGAGACGGTCGATGAGCTCGTCTCCTATCTTGCCGCGGGCTGCAAGCCGAAACAGGCTTGGCGAATCGGCACCGAGCACGAGAAATTTCCTTTTTATGTAGATGATCATCGGCCGGTGCCTTACGAAGGCAGACGCGGCATCCGCGCCTTGCTGGAGGGCATGCAGAGGATTCTCGGTTGGAATCCGATTCTGGACGACGGGCGGATCATCGGCTTGGTCGAACCCACCGGGGAAGGCGCGATCTCGCTTGAGCCGGGCGGTCAGTTTGAACTTTCGGGCGCCCCCGTCGAGACGATCCATCAGACCTGCCGGGAGGGCAACGCTCACCTGGCGCAGCTGCGCGAGATCGCTGAACCTCTGGGAATCCGCTTCCTTGGCTTGGGCGCGAGCCCGAAATGGACGCTTGCGGAAACGCCCCGCATGCCGAAATCGCGCTACGAGATCATGACGAATTACATGCCGAAGGTCGGTAGCCACGGCCTCGACATGATGTATCGCACCTGCACGATCCAGGTGAATCTCGACTTCGCGTCGGAAGCAGATATGCGCCGGAAGATGCAGGTCGGCATGCGGTTGCAGCCGATCGCCACCGCGCTCTTTGCCAATTCACCTTTCACCGACGGTGCCGTCAACGGCTACCAGTCCTGGCGTGCGGAGATCTGGCGCGATACCGACAATCAGCGCTCCGGCTTGCTGCCCTTCGTGTTCTCGAACAGTTTCGGCTTTGCCGACTATGTCGAATGGGCGCTCGATGTGCCCATGTATTTCGTCATCCGTGACGGGCGCTATTATGACTGCACCCAGGTTACTTTCCGGCAATTCATGTCCGGCGCGCTGCGGCATGCCGTTCCAAATGGCATGCCGACCATGGGCGACTGGACGAACCACCTGTCCACACTGTTCCCCGACGTGCGCCTGAAGCGTTACCTCGAGATGCGCGGTGCCGATGGTGGTCCGTGGCGGCGCATATGCGCACTGCCCGCTTTCTGGGTCGGCTTGCTCTACGATGATGCGGCGCTCGATGCAGCAGAGGACCTTACCAAAGGGTGGAGCTTCGAGGATGTGCAGGCGCTGCGTGATGCTGTTCCCGTCGAGGGCCTTTCAGCCACATTCCGCAACCACCATCTGCGCGAGGCCGCCCGGGAGGTCCTTGCAATCTCCCGTATGGGCCTTGCCAACCGGGCCAGGAAAAACCGCGAGGGCTTTGACGAAACCGGCTTCCTGAGCCCGCTGGACGAGGTGGTGGCGCGGGGAACCACAAGCGCGCAGGAGATGGTCACCGCCTTCCACACGCGATGGGGCGGCTCGATCGAACCGGTGTTCCTGGAGCAGGCGTATTAAGGGAATAGGGCAGTGCGGTGCCGGGTTTTCTGGTCCCGGCGTTGCGACGACCGGCGCCGAAAATTAGCTGCAACCGGTAACGCATGGATTCTTGGCCTTGCCGCCCTTACTGCCCTACGGCCGCGACAATGAGCATCCTTGCTTCCGCCTTCGTTGACTTTTGTCGCCTCTCTTCATATAAGCCCGGCACGTTCGGGCCGGCCGCCCGGCGCGCTGCCGTGCGTCCTGCGGCCAAAACTGCTCCTGTTCGTAAATCGACAGAATGAAGAAGGGCCGCACTCCGCGGTATTAAAATAAATGAAGCGCACCTATCAGCCCTCGAAACTTGTTCGCAAGCGCCGCCATGGTTTTCGTGCACGTATGGCCACCAAGGGTGGACGCGGCGTGATCGCCGCACGCCGTGCACGCGGCCGTAAGCGGCTCTCTGCCTGATATTCCGGCGCGGGGCCGGGGGCATTGTCTGGCCGAGCGCAAAGGCGGTCCCCTGCGCGGCTCACCAAGCGTGCCGAATTTCTGGCCGTACAGCGCGGCCAGAAACTGCGGGGCCGGTTGTTTTTGCTGGAATTGTTGAAGCGCGGTGACGACGATCCGCCGCGCTTCGGCATCACCGTGACCAAGAAGGCTGGCAACGCGGTGGAACGAAATCGCATCCGTCGCCGATTACGGGAAGCGGTGCGCGTGCATGCCGCCGATGACATGGCGCCCGGCACGGATTATGTGATCGTCGGAAGGCGCGATATTTTGGATGCGCCATTCGGAGCGCTGAAGGACGAGCTTTCCCGGCGCATCCGCGGGAACAAACCCGCTCGCACGGGCTAAGGAATCTCATGGAAAACAATCGCAATCTCCTCATAACGATCGCGCTGTCGGTGCTTATCCTGACGCTTTGGCAGGTGTTCTATGTGAACCCGCGTGTCGAAGCCCAGCGCGAAGCGGCTCAAATCGAGGCGCAGCGTTCCGGGGAGACCGGCCAACAGGCAGGAGAAGCTTCTAATCTTCCCTCGGCAGGCGCAACGCAGCCCGGGGCCGTTCCAGGAAGTGCTGCTGCGCCGCAGGCGCCGTTATCGCGCGGGCAGGCCTTGGCCCAGGGGCAGCGCGTCCAGATCGATACGCCGCGTCTGTCTGGCTCGATCAACCTCGCCGGCGCGCGGCTCGATGATCTCCTGCTCAAGGACTATCACACCACCGTCGATAAAAATTCGCCCAATATCGAGCTCCTCAACCCGGCGGCGGTTAGCGAAGGCTATTATGTGGAGGTCGGTTATACCGGAAACGCCTCGACAGGCGCCGTGCCCGGGCCCGACACGGTTTGGCAGGTTCAGGAGGGCTCCACGCTCTCGCCTGGAAATCCGGTCACCTTGAGCTTCACCAATGAGCGGGGGCTCACCTTCCTGCGCACCTTTGCGGTTGACGAGAACTATCTCTTCACGATCACCGATACGATCCGGAATGCTGCCGGCGAACCGGTCGAGATCCGCAACTACGGACGCACGACCCGTATGGGGCACCCCCAGACGGCCGGCATCTACATTCTCCATGAGGGCTTCATCGGCGTTCTCGGCGAGGAACGCCTTCAGGAGGTAAAGTATTCGGCGGCGCAGGAGGGCGGCCAGATCCTGCCCAGCAAGTCGGCCGACGGCTGGCTGGGTATCACCGACAAATACTGGGCCGTCACGATGGTGCCGCGGGCGCAAAAGGATTTCCAGCCGCGCTTTGCCTACTTCTCCGACGGACGTGAGCGGTTCCAGGCGGATTACCTGACCGATCCGGTGACGGTCGCCCCGGGCGGCGAGGCAAAGGTCGAGACCCTTGTCTTCGCGGGAGCCAAGGTGGTCGATGTCATCGACGCCTATGAGGCTCAGCACAATATACCTAAGTTCGAGCTGCTGATCGACTGGGGGTGGTTCAAGTTCATCACCAAGCCGATGTTCTACCTGATCGACTGGCTCTTCAAGCTGTTCGGCAATTTCGGCGTCGCTATCCTTGCCACGACCGTTATCGTGAAGCTCATCTTCTTCCCGCTTGCCAACAAGTCCTACAAATCCATGGCAAATATGAAGAAGGTACAGCCGGCGATGCTTGAGATCCGCGAGAAATACGCGGATGACAAGATGAAGCAGCAACAGGCGATGATGGAGCTTTATAAGAAGGAGAAGATCAATCCGCTTGCGGGTTGCTGGCCGATCCTGATCCAGATCCCGGTCTTCTTCGCGCTCTACAAAGTGCTCTATGTGACGATCGAGATGCGGCACGCGCCCTTCTTCGGCTGGATCCGAGACCTTTCGGCGCCAGACCCGACGACGATCTTCAACCTGTTCGGATTGCTTTCCTTCGATCCCTCGCAGGTTCCGGTCATCGGTCATTTCCTGATGCTGGGCGTATGGCCAATCATCATGGGAATCACGATGTTCCTGCAGATGCGCATGAATCCCACGCCGCCGGATCCGACCCAGGCGATGATCTTCAACTGGATGCCGGTGATCTTCACCTTCATGCTGGCGACATTCCCGGCCGGACTGGTGATCTACTGGGCGTGGAACAACCTGCTCTCCATCATCCAGCAGGGCGTCATCATGAAGCGCCAAGGCGCCAAGATCGAGCTGTGGGACAATCTCGCCAACCTGTTCCGGCGAAAGCCGAAGCCGGCGGAATAGCGGACGCCTGTCGAAAGCAGCGATCTCGAAGCGACTGGAGCAGCGAAATGACGACGGGCGGAGAGATCGCGACCGAGGAACGAGACGGTGCGGGCAAGATTTTTGCCCGTCCCTGGGTCTTCATCCGCGGTGTTCCGGCCATGAAGTTCCTGCCCCCTGAGGGGCCCCCCGAGGTGGCCTTTGCCGGGAGGTCCAATGTCGGCAAATCTTCGCTCATCAATGCTCTTGTTGGCCAGAAAGGCCTTGCCCGCACGTCCAATACGCCTGGCCGGACGCAGGAGCTGAACTACTTCGTTCCCGAAGGCTATAGCGGTGAGGCGGGGGATCTTCCCCCGATGGCCCTTGTCGATATGCCGGGATACGGTTTCGCCAAGGCTCCCAAGGCACAGGTTGATGCCTGGACGAAGCTGGTCTTCGATTACCTGCGCGGTCGGGTCACGCTGAAGCGCGTCTATATCCTGATCGATGCTCGCCACGGGATAAAGAAGATCGACGAGGAGGTGCTGGACCTCCTCGATACAGCCGCCGTTTCCTATCAGATCGTGTTGACCAAGACGGACAAGATCAAGCCTCCGGCGGTGGAAAAGCTGGTTGCCGAGACAGGGCAGAAGATCGTCAAGCGCCCCGCGGCCTTCCCCGAGGTGATTGCCACCTCATCCGAAAAGGGCGGAGGCCTGGAGGAGCTGCGCGAGGCGATCCTGCGCACGGTGAGAGGCAGCTAGAGGGAAGCTGTTCCTCGCGATGGATGCGCTTCGTACCTCTTAAGCTAATCGCGTGAACTTGGCCTGCTCCGGTGTTGCGCTCTCACCCGGTTTGGGTCTGTCCGGGCTTGAAGGTGAGCGCGATGCCGTTGAGGCAGTGTCGCTTGCCCGTCGGCGGCGGCCCATCGTCGAAGATATGGCCGAGATGACCGCCGCAGCGGCGGCAATGGCACTCGACGCGCGTCATGAAGAAGGTGTTGTCCTCCTTCGTGCCGATCGCGTTGGGCAGGGATTTCCAGAAGCTCGGCCAGCCCGTGCCGGATTCGTACTTTGCCTCCGAGGAGTAGACGGAAAGATCACAGCCAGCGCAATGGAATATGCCAGCACGTTTTTCTTCGTTGAGCGGGCTGCTGAAGGCGGGCTCGGTGTCTTCCTCCCGCAGCACCGCATATTGATGCGGGCTCAAAACCCGGCGCCACTCCTCCTCCGTCTTCGTGATCTCGAACTCTTCCGCGGAAGCGTTCGGGCCGGCCCTTCCGCGCAGGATGAGCGAACCACCCGACAGGACGGCAAGCGCGCCTGCGGTGCTCAAGAGAAAGTTGCGACGTTTCATCGTTTTCTCCTCCGTATTCCAAGGTTAGGGGAAGCATAGGCGTGCGGCAAATCAAGGGAGCGTGAGCGGGCAAGGCCACTTCGCCATTTGCGCGCTTGATCGAATGCGATATGAGACGTGCGGTCCTATCAAGCCCCGGGCAAAGAGCATGACGGAAATCACCGAAACCGCTGAAGCACAGGCAGCCCTCCTCTCGGCGGCGCTGCCCTTCATGCAGCGTTACGAGAACAAGACCGTGGTCATCAAATATGGTGGCCATGCGATGGGCGATATCGCGCTCGGCCGTGCCTTTGCCCGCGATGTGGCGCTGTTGAAGCAATCAGGCGTGAATCCGATCGTCGTGCATGGCGGGGGCCCGCAGATCGGCGACATGCTGAAGCGGCTCGGCATCGAATCGAAGTTCGAGGGCGGCCTGCGGGTGACCGACCAGAAAACCGTCGAAATCGTCGAGATGGTCCTGGCGGGCTCCATCAACAAGGAGATCGTGGCCCTGATCAATGCCGAAGGCGAATGGGCCATCGGTCTTTGCGGCAAGGACGGCAACATGGTCTTCGCCGAGAAGGCGCGGAAAACCATGATCGATCCCGATTCGAACATAGAGCGCGTGCTCGATCTGGGCTTTGTCGGGGAGCCGGTCGAGGTCGATCGAACGCTGCTCGACCTTCTTGCCCGCTCCGAGATGATTCCGGTCATCGCCCCCGTGGCGCCGGGCCGAGACGGCCACACCTACAACATCAATGCCGATACGTTCGCGGGCGCCATCGCCGGTGCTGTAAAGGCGAGCCGCCTCCTGTTCCTCACGGATGTTCCCGGTGTGCTCGACCGTGACAAGAAGCTGATCGACGAACTGACGATTTCAGAAGCTCGTGCCCTGATCAAGGACGGCACGATCTCGGGCGGGATGATTCCCAAAGTGGAGACCTGCATCGAGGCGATCGAGCGGGGCGTGGAAGGCGTGGTCATCCTCAATGGGAAGACCGCGCATTCGGTGCTGCTGGAGCTTTTCACAGAGCATGGTGCCGGAACGCTGATCGTTCCGTAACCTGAGGTCCGGAACCGGCTGAGAGGATAACCAGCTGATCCGGGATCATGCCGCGGAGCGCGCTTCGATCACCACCGTGTTGCGGCCGCACTGCTTGGCCTCGTAGAGGCGCTTGTCGGCTTCGCTCATGATCTCGGAGAAGCTTGCGCCCTTTCGCGCCGGCGCCACACCGATACTGACGGTGAGCGGAAGGAGCGCCGCTCCTTCCGGTGCAAAGCGGGCTCCCTCAACGGCCCGCCGAATCTCTTCCGCAAGCAGGCTCGCTTCGATGCGGGCTTCGGAGAGGAGGAACACGCCGAACTCTTCTCCACCGATACGGCCGATCGCGCGCGCTTTTCCTGCAGCCTCGCGGATCGCCTCGGCGATCTTGACCAGTGCCCGGTCTCCGGCGAGATGGCCGAACGTGTCGTTGATCTGTTTGAAGTTGTCGGCATCGATCAGGATGAGCGCGCCGCGATTTTCCAGGGCGCGGGTCTCATCGATGGCGGCAATGAAGGCACTCCGGTTGAGAAGCCCCGTCATGTCGTCCAGCCGGGCGCGTTCCGCCAATTTCTCGTGTAGGATCGCAAGCTCCCGGTGTGCGGCCTTCAGCGCGCCATGGGCCTCTGCGATCCTGCGCTTCTGATTATAGGTGTAGGCGCTTGCAGGAAAGGCGACGACTAGCGGGCAGATGACGCACATCGCGGCGGCAAAAAGGTCCAGATCGTCGCCCACCGCTCTCAGGGCCGCCCAGCAGATGGCCAGTGAAACGGCAATTGAGACGAGCGAGGCGATCGAGGCGTGGTAGATGACCTTCCTCATTGCAGCGACTCATCTGCATTCCGGCAGGCGGATTCTTCGATTTCCAACGATCGAGGGTTTGGAAACCTGCCCAGAAACCTGCCATAAGAGGTCATGACGAACCGCCCCGATCCCACCCGTTTTGCCCATGTCACCGATTGGGTATTCGATCTCGACAATACGCTCTACCCGAGACACACCAATCTGTTCTCGCAGGTCGATCTGAAAATGACGGCCTACGTCTCAGAGCTGCTTCAGATGCCTGCTGAGGAGGCGCGCAAGCTGCAGAAGGAGCTCTATCGAGAATATGGCACTACACTCAGAGGATTGATGGAACGTTATTCGGTCGACCCGGACGATTTCCTCGAGAGAGTGCATGACATCGACTATTCATGGATCGAACCGGATCCGGCCTTGGGCGAGGCAATCCGGCGATTGCCCGGCCGCAAATTCATCTTCACGAATGGCAACCGCGGCCATGCCGAGCGGGCAGCGCGGCAACTCGGGGTGCTCGATCAGTTCGAGGATATTTTCGATATCGTGGCGGCAGGGCTGGTGCCGAAGCCATCCAAGGAGACCTACGATCTTTTCCTATCGCTCTACACGGTGATAGGCCCGAATGCGGTGATGTTCGAGGACCTTGCTCGCAATCTCACGGTCCCCAAGGAACTCGGCATGACGACGGTCCTGATCGTGCCGCGGAACCTCGAGCCCATCTATTCCGAGATATGGGAACGCGATCTCGGGGACGAGGACCACGTGGATTACGTGACGGACGACCTGACAGGCTTCCTGAAGGCAGTCAGGGCCGAATAAAGATCACCGCTTCGACGGGTCGGTCGCTCTTTCGAGCGATTCCTTCGTCTCGTCCTTCTCGCGGGGCTCGGCGAGCGTGCCGAGACCGCGATTGGCCTGCATGTCGCGTGCGATGCGCTCGGCGGGGCTCTCTTCGTGTTTCGTCGGATGGCCGAGATCCTTGGTCTGCTGCTCGTCCATCATGTCGTCGTCGGGAACGCTGCGGGGCATGAGAAAACTCCTCTTTGCGATATCAACGCATGGAGCGTCGCGCTGTTCCCGGTGAAGTCGCGCTGTTCCCGGTGAAAAGGGCCGGCCCGGAGCCGGCCCTCAGTCGTTCAGTGTTGGTGCGTCCCACCGCCACGGCCGGTGCTGGCCGGGAGAACGGGGAGGCTTAGTTCAACCTTGCCGGCCTTTTCGAATTCGAGCGTGACAGGCACCTCGGCCCCCTCGGCGAATGGCGTCTTGACATCGAAGAACATGAGATGAAAGCCACCGGGCTCAAGGGAGACGCTTCCGCCGGCGGGGATTTCGAGACCGCCTTCCACGGGCCGCATCTCCATGACATCCCCCTTCATCTCCATCGTGTGGATCTCCACCTTGCCAGCAGCGGTCGACGTGACACCCACGAGCCTGTCCGGCTCCTGGCCCTCGTTGCGGATCGTCATATAGGCGCCGCCGGTCGGCTGGCCTGGCAGCATGGCGCGTGCCCAGGGCTCCGCGATTCGCAGGTCGCCTGCGGCAATATCTGCGGCGCCGTGATGGTGTTCTTCCGCGGCGGCCGTTGCCGCTACGGTCACGAACGGCGCAGGGTAATCGAGCGCATGTGGATCCTGCCCTTCGGCCGGCTCCTCGACCCAGGCCTCCTGCTTGCCTGAGGGACAGGTCTGGGTCGTCTTGAAATAAAGGCGCTGACCCTGGTCAACCCCGGCGATCGTGCCGCGGACCGTGAACTCGTCATAGTGCTCGTCGGCAAGGCTGCCGCCCGACCAGGTTATCGCGACGGGGCCGGAGGAGACCTTTTCTCCGTGCACGTCATAAGTGCGGGCGAAATCGCCCTGCTGGATTTCGACGTTCCAGCCAGGTTTCGGCACCGGCTTGGCATCGACAAAGCCTTCCGGAAGCTCGACGCGGACGGCGGTTGTCGGCTCGCCGTCGCATCCATGAGGGATCCCGATGACGGCCCTGTAGGTGCCGGGAGCGGCCTGGGTCTGCTGTAGCGAAACATGAGCCATGGACGGCATGGCCGAAGAAATGACGATGGTTGCCGCGCAAGCGGCGAGGCTGAAACTGCGCATGAAAAAATCCTTTCCAGATTGCAAGGGAAGTATCGGCCGCTCAGGGCCGCTTTCTCATGCGGAAAAGGGTGGTGCGCGGATCGAAGGCGGAGAGGCCTCGCTTCGGAAGCCGGGAAGCTGGCTCTGCCTTGGCCGCAGTTGCTGGCTGATAGCCGGCAGAAAGAAGCCCAGTGTCGGAAGTTCCGCCGGAGTGGCGAGGCTCGCCGGGCTGGCGCAGAGGTGCCCGGTAGGACAGAGCGGGCAATCAGGGCCCTGCTTCTGGTAATCCCCTGGGCGGCTGGAGGAATGATCGCTGACGCAGAGAATGCCGAGGCCGGCGAACTCTGCATTTCTTGCCGCCGCAACCGGCTGCAGCATGCTTATCAGGATCGCCAGCGCGCCGACCAGCGCGAACAGCCCGCGGTCGCGCCTCAGCGTATCGAACCAGCTTGATGACGATCCTTGCATGAACGACGCCTAGCCGATTGGGTCAGGTCCCGCCAGCACTTCTTTCTGCGACATGGGCGCGCGATCTAGGACGAGGAACCCTCTTCGAGGTCATAGAACTTCGCAATATAGCTCCAGGCCTCCTCGGCCGTTTCGGCATAATTGATGAGCTCTTCGTCACCCGGAGAGATCGTCCCCTGTTCAGCGAGAAAGGGGAGATTGACGGCCTTCTGCCAGAACTCGCGTCCGAACAGGATGACGGGGACACGCTCCATGCGGCCTGTTTGGATCAAGGTCAACGCCTCGAACAGCTCGTCCATGGTGCCGAAGCCGCCGGGAAAGACGGCAATGGCCTTCGCCCGCATCATGAAATGCATCTTGCGGATCGCAAAATAATGGAAGTTGAAGCAGAGATCCGGCGTCACATAGAGGTTCGGCGCCTGCTCGTGGGGCAGGACGATATTGAGGCCGATGGTGGGCGCGCCGCGCTCTGCCGCGCCGCGATTGCCCGCCTCCATGACGCCCGGGCCGCCGCCCGTCACCACCACATATTCGCGGAACTGCCACTTTGCCGATTGCTCGGAGCACAGATGGGCGAATCGGCGTGCCTCGGCGTAGTAACGGCTGTTCTTTTCGAGATTCTTCTTCTGCGTCTCGTTCTTGGCCGCCCAAGCATCGCCGCCCGGCTCGGGAATACGCGCTCCGCCGAACAGGATCACCGTGGAGCGGATGCCGCGCTCTGCAAGCGCCATTTCCGGCTTGAGGAGTTCGAGCTGCAGGCGCACAGGGCGAAGCTCGCGCCTGGTCATGAACTTTTCATCGTCCCAGGCAAGCCGATAGGTCTCGGAACGCGTCTGGGGCGTGTCCGGCACGCTGCGCGCGCGTTTGAGATCCTCGTCGGAATGTGGAAGCGGTGTCCAGCCTGCCTTGTCGTGCGGATTCATAATCCCCGTTCCTGTCGTCCTGCGCTGCCCCGTCGCGCTTTGCTGCGATTGACCCACCCCGACGCTTCGCATAGGTTCCGCGCCGGTGCCGTTCCGGCACATCCCAATGGTGGTTCTAGCCTATTGGGCAGCTCTTAACACCTCATGTAGCGGAGGGATTTCGCTGATGAAGACTTCCGACATTGCCGCGCTCGAACAAACGGTCGAACAGGCCTTCGACAACCGTGATTCGATCAATACGGAGACGCGCGGCGAAGTCCGCGAGGCCGTGGAAACCGCACTCGACCTCCTCGACAGTGGTGCGATGCGAGTTGCCGAGCGGCAGGAAGACGGCCAGTGGACCGTGAACCAGTGGCTCAAGAAGGCGGTTCTCCTTTCCTTCCGCTTGAACCCTATGCAGATCGTCAAGGGTGGACCGGATGAGGCGGTCTGGTGGGACAAGGTGCCGTCCAAGTTCGATGGCTGGAGCTCCAACGAGTTCGAGAGGGCTGGGTTCCGCGCGGTGCCGAACTGCGTGGTGCGCCGCTCCGCCTATATCGCGCCGGGCGCGGTGTTGATGCCTTCCTTCGTGAATCTCGGTGCCTATGTGGGCCGCAACACCATGGTCGATACCTGGGCGACCGTCGGTTCCTGCGCCCAAATCGGAGAAAATGTGCATCTTTCCGGCGGCGTCGGCATTGGCGGCGTTCTCGAGCCTATGCAGGCGGGGCCGACAATCATCGAGGACAATTGCTTCATCGGCGCGCGCTCGGAAGTCGTGGAAGGCTGCATCGTGCGCGAGGGCGCGGTTCTCGGCATGGGCGTCTTCATCGGCAAGTCCACGAAGATCGTCGACCGCGAAACGGGCGAGATCTTCTATGGCGAAGTGCCGCCCTATTCGGTCGTCGTGGCAGGGACGATGCCCGGCAAGCCGATGGGCAATGGCGAACCTGGCCCTAGCCTCTATTGCGCGGTGATCGTGAAGCGGGTGGACGAAAAGACCCGGTCGAAGACCTCGATCAACGAACTGCTCAGGGACTGAGACCTCGTGAACCGCAACCAGTTCACATGGCTTTTCTTCGGCTTTTCTGGGCGCGTGAGTCGCGCGCCATATTTCCTGGCGGGTCTGCTCATCGCGATTTTCCAAGCGTTTCCGCTTTATCGGCTGACGCTGGCGCCAGAGGAAAGCAGCGCGACGGACATGTGGGCGATGATTTTCTGGGGCGTCTTTCTTCTCTCCATCTGGTCCTATGTGGCCCTAGGCGTGAAGCGGCTTCATGATTTCGGGAAACCGGGAATCCTGGCGATAGCCCTTTTCATCCCGGTGATCTCGATCGTCACATTTGTGATCCTGTGCCTCTATCCCGGTCATTCGGGTGCCAATCAATTTGGCGCACAGACGAATTCGCCGCGGTGAGGTGAGATCCCGGGGCGCTCGCGACAAGGGGCTTTCTCCTCTCGCGATTGCCTCCGGATCGCGGATGACAGGACGGTGCCATTCGAGTATCCATCGCCGTCATGACACTGCCCGTTGATCCAGCCCTGAATCTCGCCGCCCTCATTCGCTGCCCTTCGGTAACGCCTGCCGAAGGCGGGGCTCTTGCAGCACTACAATCGATGCTGGAACCGCTCGGCGCGCGCGTGGAGCGGCCGGTGTTCTCGGAAGAAGGTGAAGCGGATGTGGAGAACCTCTATGCCCGCATGGGAGAAGCCGGCCCGCATTTGATGTTTGCGGGGCATACGGATGTCGTGCCTCCGGGCGACGAAGCGGCCTGGACGCATCCACCCTTTGCCGCAGAGATCGCGAAGGGTGAAATGTTCGGCCGCGGCGCTGTGGACATGAAGGGCGGAATTGCTTGCTTCGTGGCAGCGCTTGCCCGTTTTGCCGAGCGCCATGGAATGCCGAAGGGTTCGGTCTCCTTGTTGATCACCGGAGATGAGGAAGGACCAGCGGTCAACGGTTCGGTGAAGCTTCTCGAATGGGCGGCGGCGCGCGGAGAGCGCTGGGATGCGGCAATCGTGGGCGAGCCCACGAATGTGGCGGCGCTTGGCGATATGGTGAAGATCGGCCGGCGGGGCTCTCTATCGGGTCGGATCACCGTCTTCGGAAAGCAGGGGCATGTAGCTTATCCGCATCTTGCGGATAACCCGGCGCGCGGGCTGCTTTCCTTACTGGAAGCCTTGACCGATCCTCCCCTCGATCAGGGCACCACCGATTTCCCGCCGACAAACCTGGAGATCACCACGATCGATGTCGGCAATCCTTCTGTGAATGTCATCCCGGCGCGTGCGGCGGCGGCTTTCAATATCCGCTTCAACGACACCTGGACCGTCGAGACGCTGCAAGCGGAGATCCACAACCGGCTGGACCGCGCAGCGGAGGAAAACAGATACCGCCCGGGTCGCACGGAGCCGGCCGCCTTCGAATTGGAATGGCGCGACCGGCCGAGCCCTGTGTTCCTGACCCGCGATGATCGGCTTGTCGCGACGCTCGCCACCTCCATCCAGGCGGTCACAGGTCTTAAGCCGCAGCTTTCGACGACGGGAGGCACGTCGGACGCGCGCTTCATCAAGGATTATTGCCCGGTGGTCGAGTTCGGGCTCGTCGGCCAGACGATGCATATGGTGGACGAGAGAGTTCCGCTTGCCGATCTGGAGACGCTTACGCAGATCTATCTGCGTTTTCTCGAGGATTGGTTTGCGTGATGCCCACCGGTGCTGAAATCCAGCAGTATTTCACCGGCGTATGGCAGATGATGATGGGCCGCGCCGACGGTTTGAAGCTGCTCGATCTTTCGGCCGATGGCTTTTGGAACTCGTTTTTTGCCATCGTTGTCGCGCTGCCGCCGCTGATCGTGGGATGGGTCGCCTTCACCAACAGCATACCCGAGGCAGAATTATTCACGACAGGCGCGCGGTTCGGCCTGGTGTGTCGGCTCTTCCTGACCGATATCGGTTCCTGGGTGCTGCCGCTTGCTTTCCTGGCAGCCTTCGCCAAGCCGGTCGGGATCTCAGACCGGTTCGTGCATTATGTCGTGGCGAGCAACTGGGCCTCGGCGCTTTTTGCCTGGGTCATGCTGGTGCCCGGTTTTTTGCGGCTGTTCGTTCCCGATGCAGGAGAGCTGGCGAACGGCATTTCCCTGATCCTTTTTCTCGCCACTTTGGCGCTCTCCTGGCGACTCACGGTCGTCGCCCTTGGCAAAGGCGCAGCAATCGGGACGGCGGTTTTCTTTGGAATGCTCGTCGCCTCCATCACCACTTTGTTCGCTCTCCAGTCACTCCTGCAGCTCGACATCCCCGGCGGGTGAGTTCCGTAAGAACGCGGCAATGTCAGGACAGCATCAGAAATCGGCTCGCCGATCGGAGCAGTAGTCGACCTTGACGAGATAGAGGCCCTGCGGCGGGGCGACTGGGCCGCAGGCGGCGCGGTCGCGCGCTTCCAGGGCAGCCTGCACATCATCGGCCGTCCAGCTGCCTTCGCCAACCTTCTTGAGGGTACCCACAAGCGAGCGCACCTGATTGTGAAGGAAGGACCGCGCCGAGGCCCGGATTTCGATCTCCTCGCCGAGTCGCGTGACGTCGAGCCGGTCGAGCGTCTTCACCGGGCTTTTCGCCTGGCATTGGACGGAGCGAAACGTCGTGAAATCGTGCTTTCCCACCAACCTTTGCGCGGCGTCGTGCATGGCCGAAGCGTCGAGCCTCTTCGCCACATGCCATGCCCGACCCCGCTCCAGAGCAAGCGGCGAGCGCCGGTTGGCGATCCGATACAGATAATGCCGCGCCGTGGCGGAGAAGCGGGCGTCGAAATCATCCGCAACTGGGGCGGCTCGGAGAATGGAAACAGCCTCGCTAGCCAGATTGAGATGGGCGTTGAGCGCGTCCCGCACCGTATCCGCCTTCCACACGCGTGAGAGTTCGAAATGGGCAACCTGCTCCAGCGCATGCACACCCGCGTCGGTGCGTCCTGCGCCTCTGATGGTTACCTCTTCGCCCGAAAAGGCGGCAATTGCATTCTCGATCGCTTCCTGGACGCTGTGCTGGCCCGCCTGGCGTTGCCAGCCGGCGTAAGGTCCGCCGTCATACTCGATGTCGATGCGATATCGGGGCATTCTCAACCAAGATCTGCGAAGGCTGGCGCATAGTCGAGCTTGCCAGTCGTGGGTGCTGCATCGTCCCAAGCAAGCGCCTGAAGATAATCGCCTTGATAAGTGCTTTCGAAGCCCGCCGCGCGCTCGGCGCGATAACCGAAGCGGCTATAATAGGCGGGCTCGCCCAGGACGATCGACAGCTTTTCGCCCGCAGCATGAAGGCGGGTATGCGCATCCTCCACCAGGGCGCTGCCTATGCCCTCACGCTGATGGCCGGGGTGAGCTGCGAGCGGTGCCAAGGCGACTGCCGGAAAGCTCTGGCCATTGCTGCGCACCCAAAGGCGCGAGAAGAGGATATGGCCGCGGATCTCGCCGTCGCGCTCGGCCACCAGCGAGAGCACGACATCGCCCGCAGACCTGAGCTCGTCCACCAGTTTGGCTTCGGTCTCGCCGCCGAAGGCGTTGACGAGGAGCAGACGGATCGCTGTTTCGTCGCCCGCTTCCTCCGGGCGGATGATTACCGCGCTCATGTAAGCCTCATTCCCACGCCCAGCTTTGCCCCGCGCTGGAAGTCCTGGGCGGCCATCGGCTTGCCGCCGGCCCGCTGAAGTTCCCGAAGGCGCACCGCACCTTCGCCGCAAGCGACCGCAAGTGTCTCGGCGTCGGTGATCTCGCCAGGCGTGCCGCTGCCCTCCGAAAGCATGGAGCGCAGGAGCTTCACGCGCTCCGCTTTTCCACCGACATGCATCTCGCACCAGGCTCCCGGAAAGGGCGACAGACCGCGGATATGATTGTGCACATCCTCGGCCGGGCGGGACCAGTCGACCCGCGTCTCCTCCTTGCTGATCTTTTTGGCGTAGGTTGCCCCTTCTGCCGGTTGAGGCGTAAGGGCCAGCTCGTCTCTTTCAAGCGCAGCCATGGCGGCCACCATGAGGCGGGCGCCGGTCTCCTTCATGATGTCGTGCAGCTCGCCGGCCGTCATATCTGGCCCGATCGGAACTCTCTCGGTCATGGCGACCGGGCCGGTATCGAGGCCCTCATCCATCTTCATCACCATCATTCCGGTCTCGCGGTCCCCCGCCATCACCGCGCGCTGGATAGGGGCTGCGCCACGCCAACGGGGCAGGAGCGAGGCATGGCCATTATAGGCGCCGAGCCGCGTGCCTTCCAGGATCGGCCTCGGCAACAAGAGGCCATAGGCAACAACCACAGCGGCGTCAGCCCTGAGGGCGCGGAATGCCTCCTGTTCCTCTGGACCTTTTAAGGACTGCGGTGTGTAGACGGTGAACCCCATCGCCTCCGCCGCTTGATGGACAGGCGATTTGGTAAGCTCCAACCCGCGCCGGCCTGCAGGACGCGGCGGCTGGGTATAGACAGCGGCAATCTCGTGCCCCGCCTCTGCGAGCGCATGCAGTGTCAGGACGGAAAAATCCGGCGTTCCCATGAAGATGAGGCGTAGGGGCATTGCGCCTCCCTTCGGCTGGCGACGTGCCTACCCCACCATGCGCGCGGGCGGGCGGTCCTTGGCAAGCTTCTTGAATTTGCGCACCACCATGTCCCGCTTGAGCTTCGATAGGTAGTCGATGAAGAGCACGCCGTTCAGATGATCGATTTCGTGCTGCAAGCAGGTGGCGAGGATACCATCGGCCTCCACGACCTGTTCCTTGCCGTCGAGATCGAGATATTTCACCGTCACCTCGGCAGGGCGCTCCACTTCTGCGTAATAATCGGGGATGGAGAGGCAGCCTTCCTCGTGCACGTTCAGGGCCTCCGAACGCGCGACGATCTCCGGGTTGATGAAGACTTGCGGATTCTTCGGGTCATCCTTCTCGGCCACGTCAAGCACCAGCATGCGCAGCGGTTCGCCAACCTGGATGGCGGCAAGCCCGATGCCTGGTGCGTCATACATGGTTTCCAGCATGTCGCCCGCAAATTTGCGCAGGTCGTCATCCACGCGTTCGACGGGTTTGGAAACCTGGCGCAGGACTGGATCGGGAAGAATTACAAGCGGACGAATGGTCATGAGCGTCAGGTAATGGCTTGGCGTCGGAGCGTCAATACGGGACAAGTGGGGAACAACAATTTTGTTCACGTTTTGATCTTATCGAGCGAGGCAGAATCAACTAAGCTGTTCTCATGAATGATGTGAGTCCTCTGTTTTCGCTCCCAATCCTTCGGCTTGGAGCAACGGTCATCACCCTCGGCGATCTGTTGTTCGCGGCGGGTTGCCTCGTGATTCTGCTTATCGTCCTGCTTGCGGCGTCCGTTTGGCGCAGCAGCCGAATCCGATTGGCAAACGAGGCGGAAGCAGCCGCCCGGGCGAGGGAGGCGGAGGCACGCCTGGCGGAACTGGCGAGAACTCAAGCCGAACTCCAAGGCCGCATGGGCACGATCGCGGAAATCTTCGGCAATCGGCAGGCCGAGCTGACCAAAGCGATTTCCGAGCGGCTGGACGGAATGACGTCTCGGCTCGGGCAGTCCATCACGGAGCAGACGAAATCCACGCACGAAAACCTGGCGAGGCTTCAGGAGCGGCTCGCCGTGATCGATACGGCTCAGAACAACATCCAGTCGCTGGCGGGGCAGGTGGTTCAGCTGCAGCAGATCCTTTCCAACAAGCAGACACGCGGCGCTTTCGGGCAATCCCGCATGGAGGCGATCATCGCCGACGGGCTCCCGCCTTCTGCCTACGAATTCCAGGCAACTCTCTCCAATGGCAGCCGGCCGGACTGTCTGGTGAAGATGCCGAACGGCGCGCCCTCGCTGGTAATCGACGCGAAATTCCCGCTGGAAGCGTGGAACGCCATCCGCGCCGCTTCCGAAGGGGAGGGCGGGCCTGAGGCACGGCGCTTTGCCGAGACCGCCTTCCGGCGAGACGTGGAAGTACACGTCAAGGCGATCGCAGAGAAATACCTGATACCGGGCGAGACGCAGGACACGGCCTTCATGTTCGTGCCCTCGGAATCGATCTTCGCGGAAATCCACGAGAATTTCGAGGCGCTGGTGCAGCGCGCGCACCGCGCACGAATCGTGATCGTTTCGCCCTCGCTGCTGATGCTCTCCATCCAGGTGATCCAAGCGGTGCTCAAGGATGCGCGTATGCGTGAACAGGCCCATTTGATCCAGGCGGAGGTGGTCAAGCTGATGCAGGATGTCTCGCGGCTGGATGATCGCGTGCGCAAGCTGCAGGCGCATTTCCTGCAGGCCAACAAGGATATCGACCTGATCCTCACTTCGACCGATAAAGTCACGAAAAGAGGCGCCAAGATCGAAGCACTGGAACTGGGGGCTTTGGAGGGGAACGCCGCTGCGACGAACGCGCCTGAGGGCGATGAGGATGGCGGGAGGAGTGCGGCGATAGGCGGGCAAGGCTCCCTGCGGTTGAGGGTGGTGGAGGAGTAGGACTAGGCCGCTTGTTCGCTGCTTAGGGAGCAACCCTCCCTTGCATTGACACTTAGTTTTCGTGCACTCGCGTTGAGATTGATCGCTATCCACAGAGATAACCGCGCCTGCGACATCGGAAGTCATCGACGTTTGTATTTGGCACGAGTTGACGCTGTCGACATCTTCCGCTTTGCGGGAGATATAGCATTTTCCTAGCCTTGTGAGAGGACGTTCTTCCCGCACAGACGCTTGAAAACGCAAAAGACGGGAGATCGTCCGGCTACCGCCCCACCGCGTCAGCCAGTTCTGCGATCAGCTTCGTATCCTCAGCCGGTCTCTGCTTCTTCGCCGTCACGAGGCAGGCCTGCGAGCGCAGGATGACGCCGTCATCCAGCACCTTCAGGTGATTGGCCTTGAGGGTGGAGCCGGTCGAGGTGATGTCGACGATGACATCGGCCGAGCCGGCAGCCGGTGCTCCCTCGGTGGCGCCGAGGCTTTCGACGATCCGGTAGACCTGAATGCCGTGCTTCTGCGAGAAGAACTGCTGGGTCAGACGCCAGTATTTGGTGGCGATCCGCAGCCGCCGTCCGTGCCTATGGCGGAAGTCCGCCGCCACATCGTCCAGATCAGCCATGGTCGAAACGTCGAACCAGACTTCGGGGACGGCGACCACGACGTCAGCGTGACCAAAACCAAGCCTCGCAGAAATCCCGACGCGGGATTCCCATTCCGGAATGGTCTCGCGCACCAGGTCCTCGCCGGTGACGCCAAGATCGATGCTGCCGCGATCGAGCTCGCGCGCGATTTCGGAAGCGGAGAGAAAGGTCACCTCCAGCTGCTCGTGACCCTCGACCACTGCCCGATAGCGCCGGTCGTTCTCCGGCAGGCGGATGGGATAACCCGCTTTTAAAAGCCGCTCGATCGACTGGTCCTTAAGCCGCCCTTTTGAGGGAAGAGCCAGCGTGACGGTCATTGCTTCTCTCCTCTGAGAGCCGCCACACGGTCGAGCCAGATCGAAAAACCGACGCCGGGAATGGGCTTTTCCGCCCCGAGCAGCGTCAGCAAGCGGTCGTAGCGCCCGCCGCCCACCAGGGGCTGGCGCTGGTCTTGCATCCCGATCTCGAAGATGAAGCCGGTGTAATAGTCGAGCGGGCGGCCGAAGCCCGCGTCATAGCGAATGTCATCAAGCGGCAGATCGTAGGCCTTGATGCGCTCGACGCGCGCGCCGAATTCGCCGAGCGCGTCGTCCAGCACAATGCCGGCCTCTTCTGCAAAACTCGCCAATTGATCGCCAGCGCGCTCCAGCGGCGCGTTGATGGCCAGGAATGTCTTCATCGCATTGAGCGCTGTGTCGGAAAGGCGGACACTGCGCAGCGTTGCCTTTTCGAGGAGACGCTGCGCGATTTCGCCGGGCTCACGGCCGGCTGTCAGCGAGAGCCCCATGGCCTGCATCGCCTCTTCGATGTGCTGAGTGAGGCGCTGCTCGTCCCCGCGCGTGACGAGGCTTGCGACTTCGCGTGGTAGGTTGGCAGCGCCTGGAGGATTGGTAAACTCCGCAATGGCCGCTTCGAGCAGGCTCGGCGAGCCGAAAGCGCGCGCAAGTCGCTTCTGCCAGCCGCGTGGAAGACCGAGGGCGGAGAGCACGGCTTCGAAGACGGCTTGATCCCCCAGCGTGACCTGAAAAGCCGCGTTTGGCACAACGCGCGACAGGATGACATGGGCATCCGCAAGCGAACGGGCGTCGGCGTCGGGGTGATCCGCCGTCCCCAAATCCTCAATACCCGCCTGGAAAAACTCCGCACCGCCCTCGCGGCGCTGGCGGAACACCTCGCCCAGATAAGCGTAACGGCGCGGCGTGGAAGCCCGCTTCTCGATATGGTCGAGGCAGACGGGGATGGTGAATTCCGGACGCAGGCAAAGCGTCTGGCCGGTTTCACTCTCGGTGAGGAAAATCCGCCGGCGCAGGTCCTCACCGGCCATGTCGAGAAAAGGATCGGCAGGCTGGATGATCGAGATATCCGTCAGCGCCGCCTCGCGCTCGGCAAAGAGGTCGAGGATCTCGGTCGCGAAGGAGGGATAGCGGGACGTCATGGCTGAGGCGCCTTGCTGGAGAGCCTTCCATCTGGACCGCCTACCATCTTCCGCGCAATGCAGGAGGCCAGCGGACGACCCGCCCGATTCCCGGCCCTCAGCGGTGTCCGCTCGGGTGCGGTCATTCTGGCGGCGTAATCTCCTCCTTTCAGCGGGAGATGCCCGGCAGTGCGGAGGGGGCTATGCCCTGCATTGGCGAGCAGGAACATGCGGCTTATGCGCTCCGCTCGCTCGCCTGTGCATCCAGCACGCGCCTTACGGCCGCTACCATTTCCCCTTCAGGCACGGAGAACTGTGCCGGACGGGATTCGCGCCAGGTCACATTGTCTTCGATCTCTTCGGAGAGACGTTTGCCCTCCACAAGATCCTTGATCTGCACCTCGCCCTTCTCGCGCTCGTCGCCACCCTGGATGATGACGCACGGACTGCCGCGCCGGTCGGCATATTTCATCTGCGCCTTCATGCCGGCGCCGCCGAGATACATTTCCGCGCGGATGCCGGCTTGGCGCAACTCGGAGACGAGCCGCTGGTACCGCCCGAGGCTTTCCGTGTCCTTGTCCATCACGAGCACGACCACCGGCGCAACCGCCTCGACCGTTTCGAGCTTGCCGAGATTCTTGAGGGCGGTCATGAGACGGGAGACGCCGATGGAGAAGCCCGTCGCAGGCACCGGCTCGCCGCGGAAACGCGAAACGAGCCCGTCGTAACGCCCGCCGCCGCCCACCGAGCCGAAGCGTACCGTCTCGCCATCTTCGTTGACGACCGGGAACGTCAGTTCCGCTTCGAAGACCGGGCCGGTGTAGTATTCCAGGCCACGTACGACAGAGGGGTCGATGCGGATGCGGTCCTCGTCGTAGCCCGCTGCGGATACCAGAGCAGCGATCTCCTGCAATTCGCTGATGCCTTGTTGCCAGATCTCGTTTCGAGCTGCACTATCCGAACCATCTTCTGTGCCGAGGCACATTGCGAGTACGGTGTTCTGTTGCTCCTCGTCGAGTTCGGCACCTTTCGTGAAATCGCCGCTCTCGTCCAGGCGGCCCTTGCCGAGCAACTGCTGCACGCCTTCCGGGCCGAACTTGTCCAGCTTGTCGATCGCGCGCAGCACTGTCAGCCTGCGTCCGGCATTCTCGTCGCCGCCGAGGCCGATCGCCTCCAGCACACCGTCGAGCACTTTCCGGTTGTTCACCCGGATCACGTAATCGCCGCGCTTGATGCCCAGTGCCTCCATCACATCCGCCATCATCATGCACATCTCGGCATCGGCCGAGACATGTGGTGCGCCCACCGTATCGGCGTCGAACTGCATGAACTGGCGGAAGCGGCCGGGGCCGGGCTTCTCGTTGCGGAAGACCCACCCTGCGCGGTAGCTACGATAGGGTTTCGGCAGGCGCTCGAAATTTTCAGCCACGAAGCGGGCGAGCGGCGCGGTTAAATCGTAGCGCAGCGACAGCCACTGCTCGTCGTCATCCTGGAAGGAGAAGACGCCCTCGTTGGGGCGATCCTGATCCGGCAGGAATTTTCCCAGCGCATCCGTGTATTCGATGAGCGGCGTCTCCACGGGCTCGAAGCCATAGAGTTCGTAGACGGAGCGGATTTTCGCCATCATCTCATCGACGGCGCGGATGTCGGCCGGATGGCGGTCGACAAGCCCGCGCGGGAGCCTTGCCTTTACCTTATCCGCCTTGTCAGCCATGCTGAAAATCCGTCTCTTCTTGAATGGAAACCGCGCCCGCATGCGAGCGCGGCTGTCCTAACCGATAAGCATGGGAGCGGCAAGGGCGCTCGGTTGAAAGCGGGTGACATGCGGCGGCACTTCGGCTAATTCCTCACGGCGTTCCAGGCCATGAGCCTGCCCATGCCGAATGTCCCAAGGAGAATTCATGCCGCAGCAGCCGGCCATGGTCGACAGCCTCGACGCGTTAGCGCAGCCCTACAGCGTGATCCTCTGCGATGTCTGGGGCGTCTTGCACAATGGTGTGGTGACCTTCCCGCCTGCCGCCGAGGCGCTCGTGCGGGCACGCCAGGCAGGCAAGGCAGTGGTGCTCGTCACCAACTCGCCCCGTCCGTGCAAGTTCGTGAAGGAGCAATTGCGCCAGATCGGTGTTCCAGACGAGGCCTGGGACGAGGTCGTGACCTCTGGCGACGTGACACGGGATTTGATCAGGAATGGGCCGCGCCGCGTGTTCCATCTGGGCCCAGACCGAGACCTGCCGATCTATGACGGCCTCGATGTCGAGCTGGTGGAAGAGTTCGAGGCGGCGGGCGTGGTCTGTACCGGGCTTTTCGACGATGAGACCGAAACGCCGGAGGATTACGCCGAAATGTTGCAGCGGATGCGCGCCCGCGACCTGCCTTTCATCTGTGCCAATCCGGATATCGTGGTCGAGCGGGGCGACCGGCTGATCTTCTGTGCCGGCGCGCTGGCGCGCGACTACGGCCAGCTTGGCGGCCGCACGCTGATCGCGGGCAAGCCGCACCGGCACATCTATGAAGCTGCGCTGGCGGCAGCGGCGCGGAAGCTTGGGCGGGAAGTGGCCCCGCACGAGACGCTCGCCATCGGCGACGGAATGTTGACCGACGTGAAGGGGGCAGCCGGCATGGGCATGGACGTGCTGTTCGTGACCGACGGCATTCATGTATCTGAGTACAAGCAGGATGGGGCACTGCATCAGGCGCGGCTGGCCGCTTTCCTGGAGAAGCATGGCCATCAGCCTGTGGCGGCGATCGAGCGGTTGAGGTAGGAGCTAGGGTGGAGCAGTTCCTGCGGCTTTCCGGATATCAGGACATGCCCGCGCATCTGCGCGGGGCTGTCATCGCCATCGGCAATTTCGACGGCGTGCATCGCGGGCACCAGGCGGTGCTTTCGCGCGCGCTGGAGATCGCGGATGAGCGGCGGGTCCCGGCGGTGGTGCTTACCTTCGAGCCGCATCCGCGCACGATCTTCCGGCCGGAAATTCCTCTTTTCCGGCTGACGCCTGCTCCCATGAAGGCGCGGCTGCTTGCCGGCCTGGGCTTCGATGCCGTGGTGGAGCAGCCTTTCACGCGCGAATTCTCCTCCCTTTCGGCGGAGCGCTTCGTCGCCGAGGTGTTGGTGGGGGGCCTCGGGGCATCGCATGTGGTCACCGGCTTCGACTTCCACTACGGGAAGGGAAGGGGTGGCACACCGGAAACATTGATGGCTGCCGGAACGACCTATGGCTTCGGCGTGACGGTCCTGGATGCGTTTTCCGACGAGGGAGGTGATGTGGTCTCCTCAAGCCGCATCCGCGCCCTGCTTGCCGAAGGAGACGTGGCGGAGGCGGCCGGGCTTCTCGGCTATCGCTACACGGTGGAGGCCGAAGTCACTGGCGGCAAGAAGCTCGGGCGGACGCTCGGCTTTCCTACGGCCAATATGTCGCTGCCGCCGGAGACGGAGCTTCGCCACGGCATTTACGCCGTCCGTCTGCGCCGGGCAGACAGCACGCTCCATGACGGCGTGGCGAATTTCGGCCGCCGCCCGACTGTGGACGAGAACGGCGCGCCCCTCCTCGAAACGTTCGTGTTCGATTTCAGTGGCGACCTCTACGGCGAGACCTGCGCGGTGTCCCTCTTCGGCTTTCTGCGCGGAGAGGAGAAATTCGACAGCCTCGACGCGCTTGTCGTCCAGATGAAGCGGGATGAGGAGGAGGCGAAGGCGCTGCTCTCAGGCGTCCGGCCGTTTTCCGAGCTGGATCTCAGCATTGCGTTTGAGGGGAAGTAAAGCGCAATAGAAGATCGTCCGTGTTTCTCCTCACCGGCGGTTTCAGCGAAATTCGCTCGCTATTCACTATTCACCATTGACCTCTTTATTCCCAGGTCCGTCTCGGCTAAAAGCCCACACCATGAAGACGAGCGCCGGTTTCACGCCGTTTGCCATACGAATTATTGGCCCGGCTTTCCGCGCGGCCTGAGGGTCGCCGGAAGGTCCGGGTTTTCTGCGCTCGGCTGAGCGCCATATCCGTCACTTCAGATGGTCATCGGCGAGGCCAAAGGGTCCTCGCATTCTTACGGCGATACAATGAGCGAAACCACCGAAAAGCTGGATTATTCCAAGACCCTCTATCTGCCGCAGACGGATTTTCCGATGCGTGCCGGGCTGCCGCAGAAGGAGCCGGAGATCGTCGCCCGCTGGGAAGATATGGATCTCTACAGGCTTTTGCGCGAGGAAGCGAAGGGTCGCCCCCTCTTCGTGCTGCATGACGGTCCTCCTTACGCCAATGGGCATATCCATATCGGCCACGCCCTCAACAAGGTTCTGAAGGATGTCATCACCCGCTCGTTCCAGATGCGGGGCTATGACTCGAACTATGTTCCGGGTTGGGACTGCCACGGCCTGCCGATCGAATGGAAGATCGAGGAGCAGTATCGCGCCAAGGGCAAGAACAAGGACGAGGTGCCGATCAACGAATTCCGACAGGAATGCCGGGAATTCGCCACGCACTGGATCAAGGTACAGACCGAGGAGTTCCAGCGGCTCGGCGTGGTCGGCGATTTCAAGAACCCTTACACGACCATGGCCTATCATGCCGAGGCCCGCATAGCCGGCGAGCTTCTGAAATTCGCCATGTCCGGCCAGCTCTACCGCGGTTCGAAGCCGGTGATGTGGAGCGTGGTGGAGCGAACGGCGCTTGCTGAAGCCGAAGTCGAGTACCACGACTACGAGAGCGATACGGTCTGGGTAAAGTTTCCGGTGGTGGAGGGCGCTCCGGATCTGGTTGGGGCCTCCGTGGTCATCTGGACGACCACCCCGTGGACGCTGCCCGGTAACCGCGCGATCTCCTATTCTCCACGCGTCTCCTACGGTCTCTACCAGGTCACTTCAGCCGAGAACGATTTCGGCCCGCGTCCGGGTGAAAAGATGATCTTTGCTGATGCTTTGGCCGAGGAAGCTTTCGCCAAGGCGAAGCTTCAGTTCAAGCGCCTGCGGGATGTTGCGGCAGACGAACTTGCTTCCATGCTCTGCTCCCATCCTCTGGAGGGTCTCAACGGCGGCTACAATTTCCCCGTCCCGCTGCTGCCCGGCGAGCACGTCACTGATGACGCCGGTACCGGTTTCGTCCACACGGCGCCCGGCCATGGCCGGGAGGACTTTGACGTCTGGATGGACAATGCCCGGGCTCTCGAGGCACGCGGCATCGACACCGCGATCCCCTTCACGGTGGACGATGCCGGCTTCTTCACCAAGGACACGCCCGGTTTCGGCCCGGACCGCGAGGGCGGGGCCGCACGCGTCATCGACGATTCCGGCAAGAAAGGCGACGCAAACAAAGCCGTCATCGAGGCGCTGATCGCGAAGGACATGCTCTTTGCGCGGGGAAGGCTGAAGCACCAGTATCCGCATTCCTGGCGTTCGAAGAAGCCGGTGATCTTCCGCAACACGCCGCAATGGTTCGTCTATATGGACAAGGACCTGGGCGATGGCACGACACTTCGCAGCCGTGCCCTGAACGCGATCGACGAAACGCGCTTCGTGCCGGCGGCCGGCCAGACCCGGCTGCGCTCGATGATCGAGGAACGGCCAGACTGGGTGTTGTCGCGCCAGCGCGCCTGGGGCGTGCCGATCGCCGTCTTCGTCGACGAGAACGGCGAGGTGCTGAAGGACGAGGCGGTCAATGCGCGCATCATGGAGGCCTTCGAGAAGGAGGGCGCGGATGCATGGTTCGCCGAAGGCGCAAAGGAGCGTTTTCTGGCTGGCCGCAACGACATGGAGCGCTGGACGCAGGTACGCGACATCCTCGACGTGTGGTTCGATTCGGGCTCCACGCATGTCTTCACGCTGGAGGATCGGCCGGACCTGAAATGGCCGGCGGATGTCTATCTGGAAGGCTCCGACCAGCACCGCGGCTGGTTCCATTCCTCGCTGCTTGAGTCCTGCGGCACGCGCGGTCGCGCGCCCTACAATGCCGTCATCACCCATGGCTTCACCATGGATGAGGAAGGCCGCAAGATGTCGAAGTCGCTGGGCAACACGGTGGTGCCCCAGGACGTCATGGCGAAATCGGGTGCCGACATCCTACGGCTATGGGTGGTGACGACCGACTACTGGGAAGACCAGCGGCTCGGGCAGAACATCCTGCAGACGAATATCGACGCCTACCGCAAGCTCAGGAACACGATCCGCTGGATGCTCGGCACGCTCGCCCATGACGATGGCGAGGTGGTGCCTCTCACCAAGATGCCCGAGCTTGAGCGGCTGATGCTGCATCGATTGTTCGAGCTCGATCAGATCGTGCGCAAGGGTTACGACAATTTCGATTTCAAGCGTGTCACCCGTGCCTTGCTCGACTTCATGGTCGTGGAGCTTTCCGCCTTCTATTTCGACGTGCGGAAGGATGTGCTCTACTGCGATGCGCCGTCGAGCGTCCGCCGCAAGGCCGCCCTTCAGGTCGTCCGTCAGCTCTTCGATTGCCTGGTGACGTGGCTTGCGCCCATGCTGCCCTTCACCACAGAGGAAGCCTGGCTGGAACGCTATCCTGATGCGAAGTCTGTGCATCTGGCACAGTTTCCGGATGTTCCCAGCGCTTGGCATGACGAAGCGCTGGCCGAGAAATGGCGCAAGATCCGCCAGGTGCGGCGCGTCGTCACCGGCGCGCTGGAGATCGAGCGCAGGGAGAAGACCATCGGCTCATCCCTTGAAGCTGCGCCTATCGTCTTCCTGGGCAGCGAGCTTGCCGGCCTGTTCGACGGGCTCGATGCAGACGAGATCTTCATCACTTCCGGTGCGGAGGTGAAAAGCGGGGATGCTGGATCCGCACTCGACCATGCCGAGGTCAAGGATCCTTCGGCCCTTTTCACCGATGAGGCCGTTGGGTCCCAGGTCGCCGTGAAATTCCGCCGGGCGGAGGAGCTTGGCCTGCGCAAATGTGCTCGTTCCTGGCGCTATACGGATGATGTGGGTTCCGATCCGGAATACCCGGATGTCTCGGCCCGCGATGCCGCGGCTTTGCGCGAGTTGAAGACTCTTGGGCGCATTTAACGGGCGGCGTTGCGTCAACCCTGGCCGTCCGCTAAAAGGCGGCCAAGGTTAACGCGCCATTATCTCGTCCGATTTTCCGGCGAAGAGGCGGGGAATGAGGGGCGGCAACAAGCGTGCCGAGGAGAGTTGACGTTGAAGCATCTTGATCAAGCGGCACGCCGCCCAGAACGAAGAGCAGTCTACAGGTTTGCCTCGGCGGCCACGGCGATATCCGCAATCGTGCTTTCCGGTTGTGCCGGCCCGACCTATGGGACGGGCAAGCCTGCCGACCAGCAGCTTCTGCAAGACGTGACCGGAATTCTTTCGGTCGGTCCCAAGGACAAAGAGGCGATCAATTACAACCCGCGTCCGGGAATCGTGAAGCCGCCCTCCACCACGATTCTTCCGCCGCCGCAGGAAAGCGTCGCTGCGAACAATCCGAATTGGCCGGAATCGCCGGAACAGCGCTTGGCACGCATCCGTGCTGAGGCGACCGCCAACCAGGACAATCCCTTCTATCGCTCGAACGTCATCCGCGATGTGAGCCCCAGCGGGGATGGCCCACGTCTACGGGATGATCTCACCGAGGGCGATAGGGTCAGGCCGGCGATATTGTCCCCCGGCGGCCAGCGCGCACAGCGCCAGGCGTTCCAGGAGCGCCGGCAGATCAGCCAGCAGGGCAGCCCGACGACGCGCCGGTATTTGAGCGAGCCGCCGACTGAATACCGTCAGCCCGCTGCGACAGCGCCGGCCGGGGATCTCGGTGTGGAGGAATACAAGAAGGAGCGCGCCGCCAAACGCGGTGAGGGCAGCCTGCGCCGGCTATGGCCCTGGTAATGATGCTCCTGCGGACCAGCTGAAGGCCTAGTCCCGCCTCTCCGCGAAAAATGCCTTAAGCAGGGCCGCTGCCTCGCGCTCGCCGAGGCCCTCGTAGAGTTCCGGCGCGTGATGGCAGGTGGGCTGTGCGAAGAAGCGCCCGCCATGGATCACCCCGCCGCCCTTTGGATCGCTTGCGCCGAAATAGAGCCGGCGGATGCGCGCAAAGGAAATGGCCCCGGCGCACATCGCGCAGGGCTCCAGGGTTACATAGAGGTCGGCGCCGATAAGGCGTTCCGCCCCTTCCGTCTGGCAGGCGGCGCGGATGGCAAGCATCTCGGCATGGGCGGTGGGGTCATTGAGCTCGCGCGTGCGGTTTCCGGCACTTGCCACGATTCTTCCGTCCCGCACCACCACCGCCCCCACCGGCACCTCGCCGCGCGCGGCGGCGCGCTGCGCCTCCTGGAGGGCTGCATCCATGAAGCTCGCGTAAGCTTTTGGTTGTTGCTCTTCCAATCTTTTTGCTCGCAACGCAGATGACGAATTGATACCTAGGGCGAAACGCGCTCGCACCCGCTCGCGCTTCCGCTCTAAATAATTTGCCGCATTTTACGACGCCGGGTGATTTTCACTCGGCCGCAAAAATGCTCTAGCCCGCCTGAGAGGCAGAGGCCATCATGAAGAACAACAGAAAAGACAAATCTGAAAGATCGGCCGCGCCGCAGAGGAAACCGACCGACAAACCCGCTGCCAAGGGCGGCGCCCGCGAACCGGGTGGGAAGACACCCAAGGCGGAAGCGTTCAAGGGCGAGCGCATTGCCAAGCGCCTGGCGCGCGTTGGGGTCGCGTCCCGGCGCGACGCGGAGACGATGATCGAGGCGGGCCAGGTGAAGGTGAACGGACGCGTTTTGACGTCGCCCGCGTTCAATGTAGGTCCTTCCGACCGAATCGAGGTGAACGGGGAACCCCTTCCCGTTGCCGAGCGGACACGGCTTTTCCTTTTCCACAAGCCAGCGGGTCTCGTGACCACCACGCGCGATCCAGAGGGTCGCAAGACGATCTTCGACATATTGCCGGAGGGCTTGCCTCGGCTGATCACCATTGGCCGCCTGGACATCAACACCGAAGGGCTGCTGCTGCTGACCAATGACGGCGGACTCGCGCGCGTGCTGGAACTGCCATCTACAGGCTGGCTCAGGCGTTACCGGGTGCGCGTGCACGGCAAGGTTGATCCTAAGGCTCTGGCGGAGCTGGAGCAGGGGATCGCTGTCGACGGTGTATTCTACGGCGCAATCACGGCCACTCTCGATCGGCAGCAGGGCAGCAATGCGTGGCTGACCCTCGGACTTCGCGAGGGCAAGAACCGGGAGGTTAGGAATGTCCTCGGCGCGCTGCGGCTCGACGTTACGCGTCTGATCCGCATCTCCTACGGACCATTCCAGCTCGCCGATCTGCCCGAGGGCGCCGTTCAGGAGGTGAAAGGCCGTACGCTGCGCGATCAGCTCGGTGAACGCCTGATCGAGCAGGCAGGCGCCAATTTCGAGGCGCCGATCGCCAAGCCTTTCGCGAACAAACCGGTGCGTGGCGATCGGAAGAAGTCCGATGAGGACAAGCCGAGGATCAGCAAGGGAGAGGATTCGGGCAAGGAAAGAAAGCCGGCGGCCCGCAGGAAATCGCCAGAGGAAAAACGTGAGGAGGCTCGCGACAGGCTGCAGACGAAGCGGCCCGAGCGTTTTGAGCGAAAGGACGCGGCTGCTCGCAAGCCGCAGCCCGATCGTCCAACGCGGTTTTCCGGCGACGCGCGACCGGAGAGACCCGAGCGCGAGCGTTCCCCGCGCGGGCCGAGGCCGGAGCGTTTCGAGGGAAAGGGCGAGGCTGTTCGCGAAGGCAAGCGAGATCGGCCGACACGGTTTTCCGGCGACGCGCGACCGGAGAGACCCGAGCGCGAGCGTCCCCCGCGCGGGCCACGCCCGGAGCGTTTCGAGGGAAGGAGTGAGGCCGTTCGCGAAGGCGAGCGAGATCGGCCGACACGGTTTTCGGGGGACGCACGACCTGAGAGATCCGAACGGGAACGTCCTTCGCGCGGGCCGAGGCCGGAGCGTTTTGAGGGAAAGGGCGAGGCTGTTCGCGAAGGCAATCGAGATCGGCCGACACGGTTTTCCAAGGATGCGCGGCCTGAAAGAGCCGAGCGCGAGCGTCCCTCAGGCGGCTCCAAGCCGCGGCGGTCGGCGGACGCTTCCATCGAGCGACGCTCTCGCTCATCCAATGTCTGGATGGCGCCCGGCGCGCGCCCGGTGGGCAAAAAACGGGCCGAGGAAGCCATAGAAGAGGGTGCAAGGAAGAAGCCAAGGGCCGGCCGGTCAGAAGCGGGCGACAATGCCAAGGGCGGGCGCCCGCAGGGGAAGGGGCGTGCCGGTGACAGGCCCGCCAAGCCCGGCAAAGGGCGCCGGGAACGCTGAGCACCGCATGCGCAGGCTAGCTCCCGTTTATCTGCGATTCATCTCCTCACCCACCGCTTCGGGGAAGGTGAGGAGAGGGTGCTGGGCCATATGGCCGTTCCTCTCCCTCGGGGCTCCCCAGACACGTGATATGCGGGGGGCGGCTTGATGCGCGTCGTCGGCGGCAATTTGAGCGGGCGGCGTCTCGCTTCACCAAAAAGTGATGCGATTCGCCCGACCACGGATCGAGCCCGCGAGTCTCTGTTCAACATCCTCAAACATTCCTATCCGGGTGCCGTCGAAGGCGCACGCGTGCTTGACCTGTTTTCCGGCAGCGGGGCGCTCGGCATAGAGGCCGTTTCGCGCGGGGCGAGTTATTGCCTGTTCGTGGAGGAGGCGGCGGGGGCCCGTGCATTGATCCGTGAAAACGTCGAAAGCCTTGGTTTGCAAGGACGGACGCGAATCTTCCGGCGCGATGCGACTCATCTTGGCCCCATCGGCACGATGCAGCCGTTCAATCTTGTCTTCGCCGATCCGCCCTATGGGCGCGGTCTCGGTGAAAAGGCAGTCGCCTCTGCTCTTGTCGGCGGCTGGCTCACCGCTGACGCGCTTATTGTCGTGGAGGAAGCGGCGGCGACGCCGTTCAAACCGCCGGTAGGCGTGGTCATCCACGAGATGCGGACCTATTCTTCAAGCACGCTCGCTTTTTGTGGACTCGTCAGAGTTTAGCCACATCAGGCGTGGTACATCTCGCGCACCGCGAGGCGGCCGGCGCATCGGGCCGGGCCGATCTTATTGAGGCTGAATAGGGTATTTGGATGAGATTTTTATCCTTTCTCGCCGCGCTCCTGATTATGGCAGCGGCAACTCTTCCCCAGGCTTCCGCGCAAAGCCCTTCCGGAGCGTTCGAAGCCGATACGTTCATTCTCGAAAACGGACTTCAGGTCGTGGTCATCCCACAAAGGCGCGTGCCGGTGGTGACCCACATCCTGTTCTACAAGGCAGGGGGCGCGGACGAGGAGCCGGGCCAGTCCGGGATCGCTCATTTTTTCGAGCATCTGATGTTCAAGGCCACGAAGACGCATGAGGCCGGCACGTTCGAAGCGGCCGTCAAAGCGGTAGGTGGCAACCAGAACGCCTTCACGACCAACGATTTCACCGCCTATTTCGAGCAGGTTCCGCCGTCGGCTCTCGGCGAGATGATGGCTTTCGAAGCCGATCGCATGAGAAACCTCGTCCTGAGCGACGAAGCGATCGAGACGGAACGGCGTGTCGTGATGGAAGAGCGCCTAATGCGGGTGGATAATGATCCGTCCGGTATCTTGCAGGAAGCGATTGGCGCCGCGCTCTTCCACAACCATCCATACGGCACGCCGGTCATCGGTTGGATGCACGAGATCGAGCACTTGACGAAGGAACAGCTTCAGACCTTCTACGACGAGTATTACCGGCCCAACAATGCGGTACTGGTCGTGGCGGGCGACGTAGATGTGGAAACCGTCCGGAAGCTTGCCGAAGAGACCTACGGCAAGTTGGAACGCGGTCCCGACCTGCCGCCTCGCATCCGTCCGATGGAGCCCGAGCCGAAGGTCGAGCAGGCCCAAATCCTGCGCGACCCGCGCGTAACGCTGCCCTCCTTTTCGCGAAACTGGTTCGGCCCGGCGCCCTTCGGCCAGAACCGCGATGACGCGGATGCGCTGGTGCTCCTTGCCACCATTTTGGGAGGAGGCGAGCGCAGCAGGCTCTACCAGGAACTGGTGGTGAAGAAGCAGATCGCCTCGTCGGCCGGCGCCTGGACTTCCATGAACTTCCGCGACTATTCGCGGATTGGCGTCTACGCCTCGCCTATCGATCCCGACAAGCTGCGCGAGGTGCAGCAGGCAGTCGATCAGGAACTGGAGAAGATGGCGTCCGAGAACGTGTCCGACCATGAACTCGAGACCGCCAAGAAGGTGCTGGCCAGCCAGCTTCTCCTCTCCTGGGAGAGGCAGATGTCGCGGGCGCTTGAAGTGGGAACGACGCTGATGGTGGGCGGAACGCTCGATGATGTCGCCTCGATCCGTGAGCGGATCGACGCCGTTACGGCGGACCGGATTCGGGACGTGGCTCAGCGCTATCTCACGATTCGGCGCAGCGTAGCGGGCTACCTCTTGCCCGTAGGTGCGGAGGACCCGGCATGAGGATGCAACAATCGATGTTGGCCATTACCATGAAAATGTCTCGCCGGATCTCTTTCCGGGCGTTCTCGCTCGGATTGGTCCTCTTCGCTCTCGTCATTCCCGCCCGGGCAGATCTCGACATTGTCGAGGTGACCTCGCCAAAGGGCATCAAGGCATGGCTGGTCGAGGACCAGACGGACCCGATCATTGCCATTTCCTTCGCATTCCTGGGTGGAACCAACGAGGATCCCAAGGGCAAGGAAGGTATGGTCGATCTGATGACCTCGCTGCTCGACAACGGCGCGGGCGACCTCGATTCCGACACGTTCCAGCAGCGGCTCTACGAAACCGGGGCCGATCTTTCCTTCCGTGCGAGCCCGGACATGGTGTCCGGCAGGCTGCGCGTCCTTGCGGGCGAGACCGAGGAGCCACTGGAGCTTCTTTCGCTCGCGATGAAATCGCCGCGCTTCGATGAACCGGAGTTCAACCGGGAGAAAGCAGTCGCGATTTCCGATGTCAGATCGGACAGCAATGATCCGGACACGAGGGGGCAGAAAGCCCTGATGGCCGCCCTTTATGGCGACCATCCTCTGGGAAGGCCGGTGACGGAGGAAACGCTTGCTGCGGTCACGCGCGAGGATCTCGCCAATTTTCACAAGAAGGTTTTCGCCCGCTCCAACCTGATCGTGGGCGTCGTCGGCGCGATCGACCCGGCGACGCTGGAACAGATGCTCGACCAGGTCTTCGGCGATCTCCCGGAGAAGGCCGAAGTAGCCGAGATCCCGCCGCCGCAGCTCAACTTCGGCAAGCAGGTGCGGGAGGTCTATGACCGGCCTCAGACGTCGATCAGCTTCGTCTATCCCGGCGTGGCGGCGACGAGCCCCGATATCTATTCGGCTACGCTGCTCGCCGAGGTGATGGGCGGCAGCGGCCTCAGCTCGCGTCTCTTCACGGAGCTGCGCGAGAAGCGCGGCCTCACCTATGGCGCCTATGCCGGCCTCGATGCCAATATCGATTGGGGCGACCTCTCGATCGGTGTCTCCACCGGCGCTGATCGTGCTGCCGAGACGATGCGGACGACGCGGGAAGTCATCCGGCAGATGGTGGAGGAAGGTCCGACCGAGAAGGAACTGGCCGATGCCAAGAAATACGCGATCGGCTCTTACGCGATCTCGCAACTGAGCTCCACGAGCCAGATCGCAAATACCTTGGTGGGCCTGCAACGGCTCGGCCGCGGCCGGGATTATATCGAGCAGCGGGTAGGGCTCTTCGAAGCGGTGACGCTGGACGACGTGAAGGAAATGGCCAAACGGCTCCTTTCCGTCGAGCCCACCGTGCTTATCGTCGGCCCCGAACTCAAGGCCGAGAACTGAGCCTTACCGGCAGCCTGGAAGCCTCGGCTGCCGGTACAGAACCGGCTCTCCCGGAACTGTCGGCGCTCCATCTCCGTTCGTCCGGAAAGGTAAGATAATGGCTGACCAGGACCATGCGAAAAGGAAATCCGGTCCGGCCGCACGCAAAGCGTCCGGCCCGACCTTCGCTGTCGCGTTCGGCGGTGGTGGCGCGCGCGGGCTTGCGCATATCCATGTCATCGAGGCGCTGGACGAACTCGGCATCCGCCCGGTGGTGATCTCCGGCTCTTCTATCGGAGCGATCATGGGCGCAGGCATGGCTGCCGGCATGCCTGGGAAAGATATCCGGGCCTATGCGGCCTCGGTCCTCGCGCGCCGGTCGGAGATTGCCGCCCGCATATGGCGCGCCCGTCCGGCCAAGTTTGCGGAAATGGTCGAAACGGGCCTGCGTCTCGGCCAATTCAATGCGGAACGTATCCTGCGTGAGTTCCTGCCGCGAGGAATCCCCGATACGTTCGAGGAACTCCAAATTCCGCTGCGCGTCACGGCTACGGATTATTACGGCCACTGCCTCACGGTATTCGACCGCGGGGAACTATGGTCTGCGCTTGCGGCTTCCGCGGCACTCCCTGCCGTCTTCCGTCCGGTCATGCGGGATGGCCGCATGCTGATCGACGGAGGAATCTACAATCCGGTCCCGTTCGATATCCTGGAAGGGGCTGCCGACATCCTGATCGCTGTGGACGTCGTTGGCGTGCCGAGCGTGCGCACCTCGAAGATTCCGAACACGATCGAGATGATGTTCGGTGCCACGCAGCTCATGATGCAGTCCATCATCGCGATGAAGCTGCAGAAGCAACGCCCGGATATCCTTTTGCGGCCGGCCATCTCAGGCTTTCGCGTGCTCGATTTTATGAAGATGGACGCTATTATGGCAGAAACGGGTTCCATCAAGGATGAACTCAAGCGTGCCGTCGAGGCGATCCTGAAGCGGGACGCCGCTTAAAGGATCAAACGTCTCCGTCCAGATCAGTTCATCCAGAACCACCCGGCCGCGAGGAAGGCGACGGTGATGATGATCAGGAATATCCAGCCTCGCACAGCCTCACGCATACCTGCACGATAATTCGGGTCACCTTCGTCGAGCACGTCAAACCTCTCTTGCCGAGCTTCTATGGAACAGCCAATATCGGGCTTCTACTCTGCTATTCAAGGCCGGACACAGCAGTTCACAGCATATCGCTCGGGCGGTGCATTCAGGCGGATGAAGAGTGCAGGGCACCGGGCATCGTCCTTGAGCGGATTAGCCGGGGTTCTCCTCCGGCACCCGGGGCAAATGGCGCGCTTCGCGAGCAGGTTTGACGAGAGGTTCGGGTGTGACGGGGCGGACATGCATCTTGTCGCCGCCCGCCTCGGGCCCTTCGACGGCCTGTATAGCCAACCGCTCTTCGTCACGCCTGCGCACGTCGTCGACGATGGCCTGGGCGATCTGTTCATCGGTACCGAGGGCTTCGAGCGAGCGCTGACCGAAAAGCAGTGCTGATTCGAATGTCTCGCGGATTTCATACTCCACGCCGCGAGCCCTGAGTGAGAGCGTGTGCGCCCTATCGTAGGAACGCACGAAGAGCTTAACATGCGGGAATTCGGACTTGATCATGTTGACGATCGCGTCCGTCGTGGTTCGTACATTGGTGCAGACCGCGACCACCTTCGCCTTGCGGATACCAGCAGCCTCAAGAACCTCTTTGCGTCTGCCATCGCCGAAATAGATTCGGAAGCCGAACTTCTCGACGGCCCGCACGCGCGTCGCGGAGTGATCGATGATCGTGACATCCGTCCCGCCGGCCAGCAGGATTTGTGAGGCGATCTGACCGAAGCGCGAGAAGCCGATCATCATGATATCCGCGCCGGCCCCATCGAATGTCTCGTCTATCTTCTCGGGCTCTTCCAGGCGGATCAGAAGCCCGCCGAGTCGCACCGCAAGGGGCGTCAGCGCCATTGAAAGGGTGACGATCGCGATGAGAAGCGACGCTGTTGCGGCGGAAAAGATCAGGGCGGAGGACGCTGCGGTGAAGAGCACGAAGCCGAATTCACCGCCCTGCGGAAGAACGGAGGCGACGTGCACCGCCTCGTTGTGATCGCAACTGAACAGCCGGCACACCCCATAGGCGAGCACCGCCTTTACGGCCATGAAGGCCGGGACCAGGCCGACGATAAGCAACCAATTCTGCAGGATGACGTCGAGGTCGAGCGAGAGGCCGATAGCCATGAAGAAAAGACCAAGCAAAATACCTCGGAACGGCTCGATATCGGCGGTAAGCTCATGGCGATAGGAGGAGTCTGCGAGCAGCACCCCGGCTATGAAGGCGCCAAGCCCCATGGAAAGCCCGGCGAAATCCAGAAGCAGAGCCGAGCCCAGCACGACAAAGAGCGCAGCCGCGATCATCGCTTCGCGTGCACCCGTGCTCCCGATCAGCCTGAACAGGGGATTGAGGAGGTAGCGCCCGGCGACCACCAGTGCGGCGATGCAGAGGAGGGCGAGCGCGAACCGGCTCCATGTAATGTCGGCAGCGCCGTTTCCACCGGGGGATAAGAGGGGAATAAGGGCGAGCAGAGGCGCTATCGCAAGATCCTGCAGGAGCAGGATGGAGATTGCGGTTCGGCCATAAGGCAGGTTCACCGTGCCTTCCGTTTCCATGATCTGCACGCCGAACGCAGTGGAAGAAAGTGCAAGGCCGAAGCCGATCACAATGGCGGCAGCGGTCGGCAAACCGAAGAGCACCAGGCAGGCGAGCGCGAGCAACGGTCCCGTCACGATGACCTGGGCGACGCCCAAGCCAAAGATCTGCCGCCGCATGGCCCAGAGACGCGACGGGTTGAGATCGAGGCCGATGAGGAAGAGCAGGAAAACGACACCGAGCTCTGCGACGTGCAGGAGAAGTTCGCCGTCGGCGATAAGACGCGCGATGGGGCCGATCGCAATGCCCGCCGCGAGATAGCCGAGGATCGTGCCAAGCCCAAGCCGCTTGAAGAGCGGGGCCGCCACGACGGCAGCGCCCAGGAGGAGGAGCGGCTGATAATAGATTTGCGCGGCGTCTTCCATGCGCCCCATCCGGTTTTCGTCTGAAGGTCGCGCGTCCGGCCGGGCGCACGACGAACCACAATCAGTGAGTCTACGTGTCGGGCCCTGCGGAATCGACCCGAATTCCCGGTGGCCGATGCTGTAGAGGACCGGGGGTCATTGCGCTGCCCCTCCGGCCACCATAAATGGAAGTTCATGTCTATGTCTTGCCCACTGTTCCATCTCCTCCAAATTGTCACGAAGCCGCCGAGCGGCGGGTTGAACGAAATTCAGGCGCGGAGCAAACATGCCTCTTGATGAAAAAAGCCTCCTCGATCGCGTGACCAGCCTCGTGGAGGCCGCAAAGCGCGCCGGGGCGGACGCGGCGGATGCTGTGGTGATGCGTTCCCGCTCCAGCAGCGTGTCGGTGCGGCTCGGCAAGGTCGAGGGCACCGAATCGGCTGAAAGCGACGACATGTCCCTGCGGGTCTTCGTCGGGCGGCGGGCGGCGAGCGTTTCGGCCACCACGAGCTCCGATCCCACCGCCCTTGCGGAGCGGGCGATCGCAATGGCCAAAGCCTCTCCGGAAGATCCCTATCAGGGGCTCGCCGATCCCGGCCGGCTCGCGCGCGAGATCGTTGACCTAGACCTCGTCGATTCGACCGAGGTCTCCGCGGAGCGCCTCAAGGAGGATGCGCTTGCGGCGGAAGAAGCAGCGCTTGCCGTGCCCGGTGTCACCAACTCGGCGGGAGCGGGCGCGAGCGCCGGAAGGGGCGGGCTGGTTCTTGCCACCTCGCACGGTTTCGTGGGCGAATATTCGGCTACGCGCTTCGGTCGGTCGGTCAGCGTCATTGCCGGCCAAGGCACGAAGATGGAGCGGGATTACGACTATTCTTCGCGTCTGCACTTCGCCGATCTCGAGACGCCCGAGAAACTCGGCCGCACCGCTGGCGAGCGAGCGGTGAAGCGGCTCAATCCCCGACGCGTAAAGACGGGCGTCTTTCCGGTAATCTATGATCCCCGAGTGGCGCGCGGAATTGCCGGACATATCGCCGCGGCCATCAATGGCGCTTCGGTAGCGCGAAAAACAAGTTTCCTGCGCGACATGATGGGGAAGAAGGTTGCTTCCGAAGGGATCACAGTGACGGACGATCCCTTCCGCCGGCGCGGTTCGAATTCCCGGCCCTTCGACGGCGAGGGTGTCGCAGGCACTCCGCTCGTTCCGGTGGAAAAGGGCGTCCTGACAAGCTGGCTGCTTTCCAGCTCGATTGCAAAGGAATTGGGGCTTGAGACCAATGGGCGCGGCGTGCGCGCCTCCTCAGCGGTCAATCCGTCCTGTACGAACCTGGCCATCGAGCCGGGAGAAATCTCGCCCGAGGACATGCTGGCATCCGTCAAGAGCGGCTTCTATGTGACCGAATTGTTTGGCCATGGTGTGGATCTCGTCACTGGCGATTACAGCCGGGGTGTCTCAGGTTTCTGGATCGAGAACGGCGCCATCGCCTATCCGGTATCGGAGATAACGATAGCCTCGAACCTTCGAGACATGTTCCTGCACATGACGCCCGCGAGCGATCTCGACCGGAACTATGGCATCGCCGCGCCCACCCTGCTCATCGAAGGGATGACGATTGCCGGAGAGTGAGGCTGCTTTTACGCTCGAGCAGGAGCTTTCGCTGATTGCCGGCGCGGCGCGGGAGGCAGGTCGCATCGCGATGCGGCATTTCCGCCGCGACCCGGAAGTGTGGTGGAAGGAAGGAAAGTCCCCTGTCAGCCAGGCGGATCTTGATGTCGACCTGTTCCTGCGTGAGGTGCTTATGGCGAAGCGGCCCCACTATGGGTGGCTTTCGGAGGAGACGGTTGACAACCAGGAAAGGTTGAGTGCGCCACGCACTTTTGTGGTGGATCCGATCGATGGTACCCGCGCCTTTCTTGGAGGACAAAGCGCGTGGTGCGTGAGCATAGCCGTGGTCGAGAATGGCCGGGCAATTGCCGGCGTGCTCGATTGCCCAGCGCGCGGAGAGGTTTTCACAGCCTTTTCCGGTGGCGGGGCGCATCGCAACGGTGAGCCGATCGCCGTCAAGGTTGCCGGACGCGAGCTTACGCTTGCCGGGCCCAAAAGCATGATCAAGGCGTTGCCGCCCGAGATCTATGCTCGGGTGACGCCTTATCCCTATGTTCCCTCTCTCGCTTATCGGATCGCCCTTGTGGCGAGCGGAGTACTGGACGCGACCTTCGTGAAATCGCGTTCCCACGATTGGGATCTCGCAGCCGCGGATGTCATCCTGCAGGAAGCGGGGGGCATCATCATCGGCGAAGCGATGCAGCGCCCGCACTATGCAGGGCCGGACCCGCGACGCGGAGCGCTTGTGGCCGGGAGCGGCAGACTGTTGGAGGTCATGGCCGACGTGACGGCCGTTCTTGAGGAGTAAGGCTGGCGCAACGCGTTGTTAGCATTGAAGCCGAGCATAGGTTTTCAAAGAGCCCGAATTAATCTAGATCAGGCCGACTGCTTCGCGGGCTTGCCACAAAAGCTCCTAAAAGGGGAAGGATGAGCCAATGTCTGAGGATCAGGGCAAAAAGCAGCTTCTTCATCTTGTGTTCGGCGGCGAACTGAAATCGTTATCGAGCACCGAGTTTCGCGATCTTGAGGCGCTGGACATCGTGGGTATCTATGGGGATTACAAAAGCGCTGAAGTGGCCTGGCGGGCAAAGGCGCAGCAAACCGTTGACAATGCCCACATGCGCTATTTCATCGTCCATCTCCATCGCCTGCTCGACCCGAGCTCGGATAAGGGCGGGCACGGCTAACTGATGGCGGATAGGGCGGTTGTTGCGTCAGTGGTGAAAGAGCCGCGCCGGGAGCGTCCGATGAAAGCGTTGTGGCGGCGGATTCGCAAGCCGCTGGCGCGTTCCCGTCTGGTCAAGAACATCCTGGCGTCTCTGATGGCGCTGGCGCTTCGCATCATCGACGGGACGAACAGGCGCGTGGAGGGCTCGGACGATGTGGAAAGCACCGTCGACAAGTTCTCGCCGCTTATCATAGCACTCTGGCACGGACAGCATCTGCTAGCGCCTGCTATCAAGCCCCGCCGACAGCCGCTGGTGGCGCTCTTTTCCAGAAGCGCGGATGCGGAGCTGAACGCGCTGGTCGCCGAAAAGATGGACATCCGGGTGGTTCGCGGCTCGGGCGGGCGGCAGCGCAAAAACAGCGTTCAGAAAGGTGGCGCGGCCGCGCTTATCCAGCTGAAGCGCGCCATCGAAGAGGGCTCCAACGTGGCGATGATCGCGGATATCCCGCATGGAACCCCGCGCGAGGCCGGGCTCGGCATCGTGACTCTGGCCAGGCTTTCGGGACGCCCCGTGGTGCCCATGGCGATAGCGACGAGCCGGCGCAAGGTGCTGGAGCGTACATGGGACAAGACGACGATCAATCTTCCTTTCGGCCGGTGCGCCGTGATCATGGCCGATCCGATCTATGTGGCAGCGGATGCGGATGAGCAGGAAATGGAACGGAAGCGGCAAAAGGTAACCGAGGCGCTCAATCGCGTCACCCGGGACGCCTATGACCTCGTCGACGGGAATTCCTCCAACCGCAGTCGTGAGGCAGAATGAGCGAACGTTGGGCACGTGCCATGCTGACGACCTATCGTTGGGCGGGGGCCGCGGCCTTCCCGCTCATTGGCGGCTATGTCGCCTGGCGCGTCAGCAAGGGCAAGGAGGATCGGGCGCGGCGGCACGAGCGTTATGGCCGGTCGGATGTTCCCCGTCCCGAAGGTCCTCTGATCTGGATGCATGCGGCGAGCGTTGGCGAGACGATGGCCGTTATGGGGCTCATCGAGCATTTCCTGTCGAGCGGCATCAAGGTGGTGCTCACCACCGGCACGGTCACCTCGGCCAGCGTTGCGGCGGAACGGCTCGGGGACCGTATCATCCATCAATATGTGCCGCTCGATCTGAAGCCGGCGGTAAGCCGCTTCCTGAACCACTGGAAACCTGATCTCGCCGTCATGGCGGAGTCCGAGATATGGCCGCTGACCATTCTGGAACTGGGCGCGCGGCGGGTGCCCCAGGTTTTGGTGAACGGCCGCATGTCCGACCGCTCCTTTGCACGCTGGCAGCGTCGTCCCTCGCTTGCGGAAGCGCTCTTCGAAAATCTTGCGCATGTGGTTGCGCAGTCGGACCTTGACGGCGAGCGTTTCCGACAGCTTGGGGCCCGTCCTGTCACCGTCTCCGGCAACCTCAAGGTCGACACGCATGTGCCGCCGGTCGACCAGAACGCGCTCGAAATGCTTCGACGCACGATCAATGGCCGTAAGACCTGGGCGGCCGTCTCCACCCATGAGGGTGAGGAGATGATTGCAGCCGATGTCCACACGCTCGTCAAAAGGCGGCATCCGGATCTTTTGACCATTATCGTCCCCCGCCACCCGGAGCGTTGCGCTGCCTTGAAGGAGGAGCTCACCGCACGAGGGTTGAACGTCGCCCTGCGCAACGGAGGTCCGTTCGTTTCGCCCAAAACCGACATCCTGCTCGGCAATAGCATCGGAGAGATGGGCCTTTACCTGCGGCTGACCGAAATTGCCTTTGTCGGACGCTCCTTGACCGGAAAAGGCGGCCAGAACCCGCTGGAGCCCGCTATGTTGGGGACCGCGGTCCTTTCGGGGGTCGATGTCCAGAATTTCCGCGACTCCTATCGCAAGCTCATCGAGCGCGGCGGGGCCAAGCTGGTGCGCGACGCGCAGATGCTGGCCGGTGCGGTCAACTTCCTGCTTAAGAACGACGAAATGCGCCAGGGGATGATCGCGGCAGGCAGGAAAACGGTGAAGGAGATGTCGGGCGCGCTCTCCCGCACATTGACGGCGCTCGAACCGTTTATTCACCCGCTGATCGTGAAGAGCCGCCTGCAGAACGGTGACGCTGGAGGGTAATTCCATGGCCGCAAGCGAGGCGCCCCCCTTCTGGTGGGAAAAGCCCGACTGGCGGGCCTGGACGCTCTGGCCTCTGTCCTCGGCCTATGGCTTGGCCGCCAGCGCGCGCCTCCGCTCGGCCAAGCGCGAGAAGGTTCCTGCGGCCGTCCTTTGCATCGGCAATCTCACCGTAGGGGGGGAGGGCAAGACACCGATCGCTATTGCTTTGGCGCGCCATGCGATCGCCAGGGGACTGAAGGTCGGGTTCTTAAGCCGCGGTTATGGCGGTACCGTTTCCAAACCGCATTTCGTAAACCCGGAGGAGGACTCCGCGCGCGCCGTTGGTGACGAGCCGTTGCTGCTTGCGCGCCATGCTCCCACCGTCGTCGCGCGCGACCGGATTGCCGGAGCGCACCGCCTCGTGCGTGCGGGCTGTGAGCTCATCATCATGGACGACGGCTTCCAGAGCGCACAGATCCACATCGATTATGCACTTATTGTCGTCGATTCCTGGCGCGGTCTGGGGAATGGTCACGTCCTTCCAGGCGGACCGTTGAGAGCGCCACTCACAGAGCAGATGCGGTTTGTCGACGGCGTCGTCACCATGGGAAAGGGAGATGCCGCCGAGATCGTGGTGCGCAGCGCCTCCCGGGCCGGGAGACCGGTCTTTTCTGCACGCGTCCGTCCGCGTTCCAGGCAAGGCTTCAAGGGCAAGCGTGTGCTTGCCTTTGCGGGGATTGGCAATCCGCAGAAATTCTACGCCTCCCTGCAGGAGAGCGGGGCCGATATCGTGAAGACGCACTCCTTCCCCGACCACCACCCGTTTACCGAGGAGGAGGTGGGGGAGCTTTCGGCGATTGCCGAGGCGGAGGATTTGTTGCTCGTAACCACGGAAAAGGATTTCGTGCGACTCCAGCGGGGCCCTCTCGCCATGCGGGAGTTTGCCGCTTCCGTGCGAGTGCTGATGATCGAGGCCGTCTTCGACGAGGCGCGGGCGCCGGATCTCATCATCCAGCCAGCCCTCCAGGCGTGGCGGGAGCGTATGCTGGGGGCCTGAACTCCAATGCCGCGGTCAGGCTTTATGCTCGCGCATCTGCGTGGTTGTCGGCCTGCCACTCGGCCCGGGTCTGGTTGCGGCCGGACCGTTTTGCCTGATAGAGGGCCTTGTCCGCCCGCCTGACTGTGGTCCAGAATGGTTCACCCGGCAGGGCCCGGGCGAGGCCGAAGCTGCATGTCACCGGTTCCATTGCGCTGACTCCGGGAAAACGCCCCGTCTCGACTGCTCTGCGCACCCGCTCGGAAAAAGCAAAGGCCTCCTCTTCGCTGATGTGGTCGAGGACGAGGACGAATTCCTCTCCTCCTGTCCGGGCCACGATGTCCCCCTTGCGCACGTTCCGCCGGATGATTTCGGCAAAGGTGCTGAGGACCGCGTCGCCGGCATAGTGTCCGTACGTATCGTTGATGGCCTTGAAGCGGTCGAGATCGCAAGCAGCGACCACGCGGATAAGGCCACGCTCTACCGCCTCCAACTTGCGGATGCTGCGCTCCAGGCCGCGGCGGTTGAGCACGCCCGTCAGCGGGTCGAGATCCCGTTCCTGCCTGAGCTTGGAGACAATATCGACCACGATAATGCCGAGCAGGCACAAGCCGCCCATAGCGCCCAGGAGAGAGGTGGAAAGCACCACCATATGCCAGAACTCGGTCTGGCCGAATTGCTGGGGGGTGGTCGGCATGCTCACGGAGCCGATGGTAAGAAGCGTGCGCGGAAAGAAATGGAGCCCTGACAGGAGGAGGAGCAGAAGGAGCGCCCTGTCGGTCCAAGAGCCTCTGATCAGGAAGCGCGCCCTCCAGGCCGCATGAAGCAGGATCGCTCCCATTCCGAAATTAAGCACGTAGATGCGCGCGATGAGATCACGGTCGATATAGGCGTAATACCAGAGCGCGCCGGTGATCCCCGTCAGATAGAGCAGCGCCAACCAGGCGGGGAACCGTTTTCCCGAGCGCTGCAGCATGCCATCGCCGATCAGAACCATGCTCGCCGCATAAAGGAAGCCGGATACCACGGCGTTTTGCCTGACTTCCGAAGGTATCCCACCGAAGTGGCTGAACATCGCGAGTGCGAGTACGCAGAAGCCTGCCGCCAGAATCCTTGCGAAACGAAGCTTCCGCTCCAGGCCCCACAGGCCGACCAACGCAATTCCGAACAGAAGAAACAAAACGGGCGGGACGAATTTCATGCGCCTGCCTGGCAAACATCGGAAGGCCGTGAGACCTTCCTGAAACAAGAGGGCGAGTATGCTACGGCTTACTAGCCGTTACCTGATCCGTTGGCCAGACGGGAAGCGGAGTCCCAGTAGATTAGGAAACGATATCGGTCCCCCGCGCCGGAATCGGCCCCTTCGATCACGGCAGGGCTAACGTCGTCTGAGCTCCGGATGTAATTCCAGTTCTTTTTGCAGCGATATCTCTGCATTGAGATAAGGCTCCTGGCGCTCGACGCTCCAATATTTGAGCTCTTCCAGCGGGATATGCTCTCCGGTCACCGCGCAACTTACGAATGCGCCGGGGGTCAGGACCTGAAAGTCCCCATCGAGATAACGTATACGTGCTTCACGGGCGCCCGGGCCCTCGAAACGGTTCATGCGATAGCCTTTTATTTTCGATCCATGCGCCACATTTCGTCCGATCCGTCAAGCGCGCCTTGGTTAACGGCGGCCGAAGAGACGCTCGATATCGGCAAGTTTGAGTTCGATATAGGTCGGACGGCCGTGATTGCACGTGCCGGAGCCCGGCGTCGCCTCCATCTGCCTCAACAGCGCGTTCATCTCTTCCGGCTTGAGCCTCCGGCCGGAGCGGACAGAGTCGTGGCAGGCCATGGTGGCGGCGATGCGATCGATCCGCTCTTTCAGACTGTTTGCGGTATCATTGTCGGCGATCTCATCTGCCAGATCGCGGATGAGGGAGACCACGTTCACCTCACCAAGCAGGGACGGGGTCTCCCGCACGCAGACCGCGCCCGGGCCGAAGCGCTCTACGCCAAGACCGAGCCGGGCAAGAAAGTCCGCATGGGAGCAGAGCCGCTCGACGTCTTCGTCCGGCAGATCGACGATCTCCGGCATAAGCAGCATTTGGGCGGGAAGCGGCTTGGAATGGATTGCCTCTTTCAGCGCCTCGTAGACGAGCCTCTCATGGGCCGCATGCTGGTCGACAATGACGAGCGAGTCTTCCGTCTGCGCCACGATGTAGTTCTCATGCACCTGCGCGCGGGCGGCGCCGAGCGGCCGCTTCGTCAAATCCGACGGAGCATCGGAAATGGCAGCGCGCGCATCGGCGCTGACAACGGTGCCGATATCAAAGGCGGCCTGCCGCGCCTCGGCGAAACCCGCAGGAGCGAAGGCATCTTCAAGCGGGCGGCTTGGGGAGAGATCCATGCTCCATCCGCCGCGTGGGCGTTCGGCGCCGAAGGAGTGGCCGGCAGCAAAACCGACGGCCCGGTTGTCCTGGAGTGGGGCACTCTCTGGAACACGAAAGGCCTGCAGCATGGCGGCGGCGCCCGTTGTGGCCGCGCGGACGCCGGCGCCTTCCAGCGCCTGGCGGATGGCACCCACGATCAATCCTCGCACCAGCCCCGGATCCCGGAAGCGGACATCCGCTTTTGCCGGATGCACATTGACATCGACCAATCCCGGATCGAGCGAGATGAAGAGAGCCGTCACGGCGTGCCGATCTCTCGGCAGAACGTCCATATAGGCACCGCGGATTGCGCTCGCGATCAGCTTGTCGCGCACCGGGCGCCCGTTCACATAGGCGAACTGGTTGAGCGCGTTGCCGCGGGTGAAGGAAGGGATGGAGACATAGCCGGCGAGGCTGACCCCCTCCCGTTCCGCGTCGATCGGCAGTGCGTTCTCGGGAAACTCCTTACCCATGATCTGGCCAAGGCGGCGCAGCAGCCCGTCACCGTCGGCGGAAACGGCCGGGAGATCGGTGAGCGTCCGATCGGTGCCGGAGAGCGTAAAGCGGACCTCGGGGAAGGCGAGCGCGATGCGCTTGACCACATCAGTGATCGCGGCGGCCTCCGCCCTCTCGCCCTTCATGAATTTGAGCCGTGCCGGCGTGGCGAAGAAGAGATCCCGGACCTCGACCGTGGTGCCGCGATTGGCGGCCACCGGACGCACGACTCCCACGCGACCGCCATCCACTGTCATCTCTGCTCCGCTGTCGGCATCCGGCGTGCGCGAACGCAATGTCAGCCGGCCCACCGAGCCGATCGAAGGCAGCGCCTCGCCGCGAAAGCCCAGCGTACGGATATCGTGGATGTCGTCGGAAAGCTTGGAAGTGCAATGCCGGGCTACGGCCAGCGGCAATTCCTCTTGCGGGATCCCGCCGCCGTCATCGACGACACGGATAAGCGTGAGCCCGCCCCCCGCCGTTGCCACCTCGACGCGTTTCGCACCGGCGTCGAGCGCGTTTTCCACGAGCTCCTTCACAACGCTAGCGGGCCGCTCGATCACTTCGCCGGCGGCAATCTGATTAACGATATTGTCGGAGAGCGCGCGGATCGGCATGCCGGTTATATAGACGGATTCGGCAGGCGCGCGAAACGTCTATGCCGCCTTTATCCTCGTCCTCGATAGGGCGGTACGCCTGTCTCCGGCAGCCAGGCTCCTTCGGGCGGTACGCCGGTCTGCCAGAAGACATCGATGGGGATGCCGCCGCGCGGATACCAGTAGCCGCCGATCCGAAGCCAGAGAGGTTTTGCCGCCTCCACCACGCGTCGGCCGATCATGATTGTGCATTCCTCATGAAATGCGCCATGATTGCGGAAGGAAGTGAGGAAGAGCTTCAGGGATTTGGATTCGACCAGAAGCTTGTCCGGCGCGTAGTCGATCACGATATGAGCAAAGTCCGGCTGACCCGTCACTGGGCAGAGCGACGTGAATTCCGGACAGGTGAAGCGGACGATCGCCGGCGGCCCGTCTCCGCGCGAGAACGGGACCGTTTCGAGCACGGCAGCCTCCGGCGAGGAGGGCGTAGCCGAATCGCGGCCCAGCTGGGTAAGGTTCTGGGTATCAGTCATGGGAATGGCTCCCTTCTTTCTGTTACGCTGGCTTATAGGCTTTCATGCCCTCCTGCGGAATGAAAATACCGCGACGCCCATCTGCCTGTTTGACGGCCCGCACATGGCGGGTCTAATCGAGGCGCTATAGATAGACGTAACAATCTCTGCGGCGATGTTTCTCGTGAGGTTCCTATGACCGCTTCCTTTGTCCAGCACCTGTCCCGGGAGATCGAAAGCCTGAAGGACGCCGGGCTCTATAAAAGCGAACGCGTGATCACCTCGATGCAGTCCGCCGAGATCGAGAGCGGCGGCAAGAAGGTGCTCAATTTTTGCGCCAACAACTATCTGGGTCTCGCCGACAATGAGGAACTGCGGGAGGCGGCCAAGGCTGCGCTCGACCGCTATGGATACGGAATGGCCTCTGTTCGCTTCATCTGCGGCACGCAGGAGGAGCACAAGGCGCTGGAAAAGCGTATTTCCCAGTTCCTGGGATATGAAGACACGATCCTTTATTCCTCATGCTTCGACGCCAATACCGGCCTGTTCGAAACGCTGCTGGGGCCCGAAGACGCGATCATCTCCGATGCGCTCAACCACGCCTCGATCATCGACGGCGTCCGCCTTTGCAAGGCGCGACGGCTGCGCTACGCCAACAATGACATGAAGGAACTCGAGGAGCGGCTCAAAGAGGCGCAGGACGCCCGCTTCCGGCTGATCGCCACCGACGGCGTCTTCTCCATGGACGGCATCATCGCCGACTTGCAGGCAATCTGCGACCTAGCCGAAAAATACGACGCCATGGTGATGGTGGACGACAGCCATGCGGTAGGCTTCGTCGGTGCTCATGGCCGCGGCACGCCGGAATATTGCGGCGTGGAAGGCCGGGTGGACATCGTCACCGGAACGCTAGGCAAAGCGCTGGGCGGAGCCTCCGGCGGCTACACCAGCGGGAAAAAAGAAGTGGTGGAGTGGCTCCGGCAGCGGTCGCGTCCCTATCTTTTCTCCAACACGCTGGCTCCGGTCATCGCCGCGGCTTCGCTTAAGGTATTCGACATCGTCGAGCAGGGAGACGATTTGCGCCGCAAGCTCTACTGCAATGCGGAACGCTTCCGCGACAAGATGACAAGGCTCGGCTTCACGATCGCGGGCCAAGGGCACCCGATCATCCCCGTGATGATCGGAGACGCCGCATTGGCCGCGAAAATGGCCGAACGGCTGCTCGATCACGGGATTTACGTGATCGGCTTCTCCTTCCCCGTGGTTCCAAAGGGCGAAGCGCGTATCCGGACCCAGATGTCAGCCGCCCATTCGGACGAGGATATCGATCGCGCGGCGGAAGCCTTCGGGATCGTTGGCCGGGAACTGGGGCTGGTCTCCTGACCGCCAGATAAGGAACAGAAAATGTCGAACATGATGAAAGCCCTGGTGAAAGCCAAGCCCGAGCAGGGTCTCTGGATGGAGCGGGTGCCGGTTCCGGAAATCGGCCCGAACGACGTGCTGATCAAGGTGAAGAAGTCCGCTATCTGCGGCACGGATGTTCATATCTGGAACTGGGACGAGTGGGCGCAGAAGACCGTGCCCGTGCCACTTGTGACCGGCCATGAATTCGTGGGCGAGGTTGCCGATGTCGGTTCGGCGGTGACCGAATACCGCGTCGGCCAGCGTGTCTCGGGCGAGGGACATATCGTCTGCGGGCACTGCCGCAATTGCCGCGCGGGTCGCGGTCACCTCTGCCGCAACACGCTGGGTGTGGGTGTGCAGCGCCCGGGCGCCTTCGCCGAATATCTCGCCTTGCCGCAGCACAATGTCGTCGCGATCCCCGACGACGTGCCGGACGAGATCGCCGCGATCTTCGACCCGCTGGGAAATGCGGTGCACACGGCGCTCTCCTTCGATCTCGTGGGCGAGGACGTGCTGGTGACCGGTGCAGGGCCAATCGGCATCATGGGTGCGCTGGTGGCTCAGTGCGTCGGCGCGCGCAAGGTGGTCATCACCGACATCAATCCCGGCCGGCTGGACTTGGCAAAGAAGCTTGGCGTGCGGCACACCGTCAATGCGCGCGAAGAGAAGCTTGCGGATGTCATGAGAGCTCTCGGCATGACCGAGGGCTTTGACGTTGGGCTTGAGATGTCGGGCTCTGCCTCCGCCTTCCGCGACATGATCGATGCCATGAACAATGGCGGAAAGATCGCCATCCTCGGCATCGCGCCCACCGGCTTCGAGATCGACTGGAACAAGGTGATCTTCAAGATGCTCCACCTGAAGGGCATCTATGGCCGCGAGATGTTCGAGACCTGGTACAAGATGATCGCCCTGGTGCAGGGGCCGCTCGATGTCTCAGGCCTTATCACGCACCGCATTTCAGCCGAGGATTACCGCGAGGGCTTCGATGCGATGCGCAGCGGTGAGGCCGGCAAGGTCGTCATGGATTGGTGACGACCAGAGGAAAAGCCAGGCCGAATGCACGACCGCGGGCGTCTTTCGCCCCGGTCCCGCTATCGGCGGACAAAGCACCGATTGTCCTAGGAAGGCGCTCTCGGAAAGCGCCTTAGCTGAGGCACGCCCAGGATTAGCCCTTCATCTCCTTCACCAGCCCGTAAAGATTGAGGCAGCGGGCACCGCTGCGGCAGTAGGCCAGCACCGGCCGCGGCAGGTCTTCCAGGATTGCCGCCATGTCCCGTACATTCTCCTCCGTAATGGCGCCGGAGACGACAGGCAGAAAGCGGAATTCGAGGCCGGCTTCGCGCGCGGCTTCCTCCACGGCATCGTGGGGGACTGCGCCATCTTCCGTATCCGGGCGATTGCAGACGATGCTCTTGAAGCCCGCGCCCGCGATCTCCGCGACCTGCACAGGGGCGATCTGCCCTGTAACAGCGAAATCCTCGTTGACCTTGCGAATATCCATCTGCTTTCCTTTCAAAAGCGCCCGACGGTGTCAGCCTATTCCAACCTCTTTCAGGAAGGAACGGATGAGCGTTGCTGTTCTTTCCGGTTGCTCGATGCACGGAAGATGCCCGGCACCCTCGACGATCTCGAAGCGCGCGCCCTCGATGAGCGAGGCCAATTCCCGAACCAAGGCGGGTGGCGTCGAGCCATCCTGATCTCCAACGATGCAGAGCGTGGGCAGCTTCAGTGCGCGCGTGGATTCCGTCAGATCCGCATCGCGAAGGGCCGCGCAGGTTCCGGCATAGCCGTCGGGGCTCTGGCGCGTCAGCATGGCGAGATAGCCCACATAATCCGGGTTCTCGAGCGAGCGGAAACCCGGCGTGAACCAGCGCTGCATGATGCCCTCGGCCATGGGCGCAATGCCGCTCTCAATGGCCGTTTTGATGCGGGTATTCCAAAGATCGTCATTGCCGATCTTCTGGGCCGTGTCGCAAAGCACCAGGGCTTGAACCAGATCGGGCCTGAACGCGGCGAGCCCTTGGGCGATCATTCCACCAACCGATAGGCCGACAATCGTTGCGCTGGTAACCTTAAGATGGTCGAGCAGGGCGGCAACATCCTTCACGTGATCCGTCATCGCGTAAGGCTGAGGCGTGGCCTCCGAAAGCCCATGCCCGCGCTTGTCATAGAAGACGAGGCGAAACTCGCCCTCTAGCAGGGTGGCCATATCATCCCAGATCCGGAAGTCTGTGCCGAGCGAGTTGGAGAAGACGAGAACCGGGCGCCCCTCAGGCCCCCGTGTCCTGTAATGCAGGACAACTCCGTTCACGCGCGCAAATGGCATGTCACACCCCTCATCATCCGGCTTGGTGTCTAAGGGAAAAGCCGCGGGCGCGTCAATGTCGCCGCAGATCGGAATGTCTGCCGGCTCAGCCACACCGGGCGGCGGAGCCAAAGGCCCGGGATAGTTTTTTCGATTTGCGAAAAAAAACAGCGATCGCCGGACCAAATCGGTTGACACCTGAAAGGCGGTAAATCAATCTGCGATGTAATCGATTTCAGAGGGTTTCTCGCTCTCGTTCGATTGGGTGGAGGCCAAAAAAGGGGGACCGCTCAAAGCGGCTCCAAGGGAGGAAAAATGGCGGCGCAGGCGGGCGGCAGCCCGGGAGTCACCGCCGATATGCTGGCGAAATGCATGCGTCCGACGGCGGTCTCGGCCGAAGGGAGGCCCGTGGCTCGGCGCCGCGGCCGCGATGCCGCTCTACTCGTCATTGTCGATTCGCGGACGGCATCGCCTAAGGATGACATCGCGCGAAAGCCCGCTCGGCTTCTGAACGGATCGGCGCCGCCGGCCCGAACGGAACACCGGCAGGAGACGTCGATCGAGCCTGATCCAGAACATCCCTCCCGCTATCGGTTTTGACTTGTCAGAGCTGCAGCCACCCATCTGGACCGCCATCGTTGGGAGATCGACATGACCGAGTTTTCCTATCAGCTTTATTCCTCCCGCGAATTCGGGCCCCTCAGCGAGACGCTCAGTATGCTCAAAAGGTTGGGTTATACGCAGGTTGAAGGCACCGCCGGGAGCTACACGGATCTGCCGGCGCTGAAGGAAGCACTGTCAGAAGCGGGAATCGCGATGACGTCCGGCCATTTCGGGCTGGATATGCTCGAAAGAGAGCCAGCCAAGGTTGTCCAGATCGCCAGGACAGTCGGGATGAAAGCAGCCTATTGCGCATTCCTTCCGCCGGACCAGCGTCCGGTGGATGCCGCCGGCTATGCCAGGTTTGGGGAAAGGCTTCAGAAAGCAGGCGAGCCGCTCAGCAGGGCGGGGATCGTTTTCGGATGGCACAACCACGACTTCGAGTTCCGACCGCTTTCAGATGGATCGATCCCGCTGGACGAAATTTTCCGTGGAGGTCCGGAGCTTTCCTGGCAGGCGGACGTTGCGTGGATCGTGCGAGGCGGAGCCGATCCGATCGAATGGATCGGGAAATATGCTGGCCGTGTTTCCTCTATCCACGTGAAGGACCTCGCGCCGGCGGGCGAGGCCGAGGATGAAGGCGGTTGGGCCGATGTCGGCACCGGCACGATCGACTGGGAGATGATTTTGAACTTTGTGCAGGATAGAACGGATGCACGTTTCTTCATCATGGAGCACGACAATCCGAGTGATGACGAACGTTTCGCGCGCCGTTCGATCGAGAACGCACGGACCTTTCTAAGGGTGCAGTAATGACCAACAAGCTGGGCGTAGGAGTGATCGGCTGCGGCCACATTTCGGCCGTCTATATGCGGCTTGCGCCGCTCTTTCGCGGCATAGAGATGCGCGCCTGCGCAGATGTCGATCCGGAGGCGGCAAGAAAGCGCGCCGACGAATTCAAGCTGCGCCAGGAAACGGTGGAGGGGCTGCTTCAGGCCGACGACATCGACATAGTCGTCAATCTCACCATCCCCGCCGCCCATTACGAAGTGTCCCGCCGGGCGATCGAAGCCGGCAAGCATGTCTATTCCGAGAAACCCTTCGTGCTGTCGGTCGAGGACGGAAAGGCGCTGATCGAACTGGCGAAGAGGAGGGGGGTGCGCGTCGGATCGGCCCCCGACACGTTCCTCGGCGGCTCGCATCAGCTTGCGCGTAGCGTCATCGACTCCGGTGCGGTCGGGAAGATCGTCAGCGGCACCTGCCATGTGATGAGCCATGGCATGGAACACTGGCATCCCAACCCGGACTTCTTCTTCAAGCCGGGCGCCGGGCCAGTGCTGGACCTAGGCCCCTATTACGTAACCAATCTCGTCCAGCTCTTGGGCCCGGTGAAGCGGGTGGGCGCACTCGCGTCCATCCCGGCAAAGGAACGGGTCATCCGTTCTCAGGCCCGATATGGAGAAAGGATCATTGTCGAAACGCCAACCACCATCCATGCTGTCATGGAATTTGTGAGCGGCGCAGTGGTGACGCTTGGTGCGTCCTGGGACGTTTGGCACCACAAGCACGCGAACATGGAGCTCTACGGTGAGAAAGGCTCCCTCCATCTTCCCGACCCGAATTTCTTCGGCGGCGATCTCATCGTCACCAACGAGGAGAAGGTGGTGGACATGCCCAAGTGGAATCACCCGCTGGGCGTTTTGAATCAACAGGCGAATGACGGGCAGATGCTGGCCAATTATCGCACGGCGGGCCTAGCCGACATGGCCCTGGCCATTCTGGAAGGCCGGCCCCATCGGTGCTCGCCGCAGATGGCCCTGCACACGATCGACGTCATGACCTCGATCCTCAAATCCGCACAGGCGGGCAGCTTCGTCGATCTCACGACCACCTGTGAGCGGCCGGATATGCTCGACGAAAAGGCTGCGCGGCAATTGTTGGCGGAAAGGGAGTTTGCATGAGCTGGGAGCCTTCGCCGAGACGGTACGAGAAGATGCAATACCGGCGCTGTGGCCGTTCCGGGCTGAAGTTGCCCGCGATCTCGCTAGGGCTCTGGCACAATTTCGGCGAAGATCGTCCGTACGAGCTGAAGCAGGCGATTTGCCGAACCGCATTCGATCTCGGCATCACCCATTTCGATCTCGCCAACAATTACGGGCCGCCGCCGGGCGCGGCCGAGGAAGCCTTCGGCGAGATCCTGCGCACCGACTTTGCCGGGCATCGCGATGAGCTCATCATTTCCTCGAAGGCAGGCTATCTGATGTGGCCGGGCCCCTATGGGGAATGGGGAAGCCGCAAATATCTGATCGCCAGCTGCGACCAGAGTCTGAAGCGTTTGGGTCTCGACTGTGTCGATATCTTCTATTCCCACCGCTTCGATCCGGACACACCGCTGGAAGAAACGATGATGGCGCTCGATCACATCGTGCGATCGGGTAGGGCGCTTTATGTCGGCATCTCGTCCTACAACTCCCGTCGCACGCGCGAGGCGGTGGCTATCCTCGAAGAACTCGGCACGCCCTGCCTCATCCATCAGCCGAGCTATTCCATGCTCAATCGCTGGGTGGAAGACGATGGCCTTCTGGATACTCTCGAAGAGCTGGGCGTCGGCTGTATAGCGTTCTCCCCGCTCGCCCAAGGCATGCTCACGACCAAATATCTGGGCGGTATCCCGGTAGAGAGCCGTGCCGCGCAGGGCAAATCGCTCCGGAAGGAATTCATCAACGAGAACACGATCGGAAACATCCGACGTCTGAACGAGATCGCAGAGCGCCGGGGTCAAAGCCTGGCGCAGATGGCGGTCGCCTGGGTTCTGCGTGGAGGGCGAGTGACGACAGCCTTGATCGGTGCAAGCCGCCCGGAGCAGGTAGTGGAGATCGCTGCAGCGCTGGAAACCGCCGATTTTACGGCAGACGAACTGGCCGAGATCGATGCCTACGCCAGGGAAGCCGACATCAATCTCTGGGCCGCCTCTGCGGAAAGGCGGGGACCGCAGCGGTGATCGGCATGGCTGCGGGTTGATTTCGGCGTCCGATCAAGGACAACCGATCGCGATGGGCGGGGGTCCATTTTGTGTTCGCGGCATTCGAGGAGGCACGGTTCATGCCTAAGACAATGAAGGGGCCCGGAATTTTCCTGGCGCAATTCGCGGGGGACCATGCCCCATTCGACGCTCTGCCGAACATCGCCCGCTGGGCGGCGGGTCACGGTTACAAGGGAATCCAGATACCCAGCTGGGACAAGCGTCTGTTCGACCTGAAAAAGGCGTCCGAGTCCGCGGCCTATTGCGAGGAGGTGAAGGGTATCTGCAGGGACGCCGGCGTCGAGATCACTGAACTCTCAACCCATTTGATCGGGCAGCTTGTCGCGGTGCATCCTGCGTATGACATGCCCTTCGACGGGTTCGCGCCGGAAAGCGTCCACGGCAATCCGAAGGCGCGGCAGGAATGGGCGGTGGAGCACATGCTTTATGCCGCCAAGGCCTCCCGCAATCTGGGGCTGGATGTCAGCGTCTCCTTTTCCGGCGCGCTTGCCTTCCCCTATCTTTATCCTTGGCCGCAGCGACCGGACGGCCTCATCGACGAGGCGTTCACGGAGCTTGCGCGCCGGTGGAAACCGATCCTCGACGCCTATGAGGACGCCGGCGTGGATGTAGCCTTTGAGCTGCACCCCGGCGAGGATATCTTTGACGGCGCGACCTTCGAGATGTTCCTCGATAAGCTTGGCGGCCACAAGCGCTGCACGATCAATTACGATCCCTCCCACTTCCTGTTGCAGCAGCTCGATTATCTTGCCTTCATCGACCTTTACCACGAACGCATTTCGGCCTTCCACGTGAAGGATGCCGAATTCAATCCGGACGGTCGCCAGGGGGTCTACTCCGGTTATCAGCCTTGGGTGAAACGTGCCGGCCGCTTTCGCTCGCTCGGCGACGGACAGGTGGATTTCACAGGCATCTTCTCCAAGCTCGCCCAATATGGTTATGACAGCTGGGCCGTGCTCGAATGGGAGTGCGCGCTGAAAGATCCGGAACAGGGCGCAGCTGAAGGCGCGCCCTTCATCGAGCATCACATCATCCGTGTGACCGAGAAGGCATTCGATGATTTTGCCGCCGGCAAGCGTGACCGTTCGAACCTGCGGGCCATGCTTGGTATCGGTTGAACAAGGAGGAAGACATGGTCTCCGCATCCACGACGACAGCCACTGGAAGACCGATCCGACTCGGTATGGTGGGTGGCGGGCAGGGCGCGTTCATTGGTGCCGTTCATCGCATGGCCGCTCGTCTCGATGGCCATTTCGCACTCGTCGCCGGAGCACTGTCCTCCGATCCGGAGCGTGCGAAGGCATCGGGAGCTGAATTGGGCATCGATCCTGACCGCTCCTATGGCAGTTTCTACGAAATGGCCGAGAAGGAGGCTGCAAGGCCGGCCGGTATCGAGGCGGTGAGCATCGTCACCCCCAACTATATGCATTATCCGGCGGCAAAGACGTTCCTGGAAGCCGGAATTCACGTCATCTGCGACAAGCCGCTGACCTCAAGCCTGGATGACGCGAAGGCGCTGGTAGAGACGGTGAAGAAGAGCGGCAAGCTCTTCGTGCTCACCCACAATTATTCCGGCTATCCGATGATCCGTCAGGCGCGGCAGATGGTCGGCGAGGGTACGCTCGGCGACATCATCCTTGTCCAGGCGGAATATCCGCAGGACTGGCTGGCCGAACCCGTGGAGCAGACCGGCAACAAGCAGGCATCCTGGCGCACGGACCCGACGCGTTCGGGAGCGGGGGGGGCAACGGGGGACATCGGCACCCACGCCTATCAGCTGGTCACCTTCGTCACCGGTCTGCGCGCTGAGAGCGTGGCGGCCGATCTCGACCGCTTCGTCACTGGCCGGCAGCTCGATGACAATGCCCATGTGCTGCTGCGCTTCGCCGAGCGCGATGGGAAACGCGCCAAGGGCATGATCTGGGTGAGCCAGGTAGCGCCAGGAAACGAAAACGGATTGAAACTCCGGGTTTACGGGACCAGGGGCGGGCTGGAATGGGTGCAGGCCGATCCCAATTATCTTTGGTTCACGCCACTAGGTGAGCCGAAGCGTCTGCTGACGCGCGGCGGCGCCGGGGCGGGGCCTGCGGCTGCCGCCGTCACCCGCATTCCGGGAGGTCACCCCGAAGGCTATCTGGAGGCCTTCGCCACGCTTTACACCGAGGCGGCCGGGGCCATACGCGCTCTTCAAAGCGGCGCGTCGGTTTCCGGCGAATTGATGCTGCCCACCGCCGAAGACGGGCTCGAAGGCATGCGCTTCATCCATGCCTGCGTGCGCTCCTCCCAGGATGACGCTGCCTGGACGCGGTTGGACTCCCTTTAGAAAAGGCAATCGGCGCCTGAGGGGGGCTGCCATGCGCTCTCGTCGTTGCACCCTTGCGTTTTTGGGAATTGACGATTGCCCGTTTGTCGCCGAAGTCTCTGATGCTTGAGGAAGAGGAGGAGACATATGGCGGCCGAGCCGAGGAAGATTGCCGTTCACGAGGGACGAGACGTCTTCGAGGCGACGCTTGCCAGTGAAGCTGGCGTCCGCATCTCCGTCATCAACTATGGCGCTATCGTCCGCGACTGGCAGGTACCGGTCGGCAGTGACATGCGAAGCGTCGTACTGGGGTTCGACCGTTTCGAGGATTACCTGGAGCACAGCCCCTATTTTGGGGCGATTGTCGGTCGGGTGGGAAACCGCATCTCCGATGCTCGCTTCGCATTGGACGGAAAAGAGTACCAGCTCCAGGCGAATGAAGGCACGCATCATCTCCATGGCGGAGAGAGGGGGCTGAGCAATCAGGTCTGGGAGATGGAGGCGTTGTCGGACGATGCCGTCCGCCTCACGCTGACGAGCCCCGACGGAGAAATGGGCTACCCCGGAAAGCTGGATGTTTCGGTGACCTACAGGCTCAGGGGGAAGGCCCTGGAGATCGCTATCGACGCGACGACTGACGCGCGTACCCCGGTCAACATCTTCCAGCATAACTATTTCAACCTCCTAGGCGAAGGTGATGTTCGAAACCACACATTGTGGCTCGCAGCCAACGCCTATACGGTGCGAAGCGCGGACCTGATACCGACGGGCCGGATCGAACCTGTGGCCGGGAGCCATTTCGACTTCCGGAAACCGCGTCCGCTCTGCGATCCGCAGGGCGAGCCAATCGCTTATGATAACAATCTCGTTCTCGATACCGGGCGCGATCTTTCCGACCCGGTGGCGATCCTGAAGGCACCGGACGATTCACTCACGCTCACGCTCAAGACCGACCAGCCGGGCCTGCAGCTCTATACGGGCAGCAAGATCAATCTTTCAGTTCCTGGCCTCGGCGGGCAGCATTATCCTCGCTTCGCGGGCGTCTGCCTCGAGGACCAGCATTTTCCGGATGCCATCAACCATCCCCATTTCCCATCCTGCCTTGTCACGCCCGACAGGCCGTACAGGCACTGGTGTGAAATCGAGATAGGGTAAGCCTCGGCTCACCCCTTCGCGAACACCACCGTCTTCATTCCGTTCAGCATCACGCGGCTTTCAAGATGAAGCTTGACGGCCCGCGCCAGCACCCGGCTCTCGATATCCCGACCGGCCGCTACGAAATCGTCGGGGCTCATCGCGTGGGTTACGCGCTCCGTTTCCTGCTCGATGATCGGGCCCTCATCCAGGTCCGGTGTCACGTAGTGCGCCGTCGCGCCGATCAGCTTGACGCCGCGCTCATGCGCCTGATGGTAGGGCTTCGCGCCCTTGAAGCTCGGCAGGAAGGAATGATGGATATTGATGATCTTGCCGAAGAGCCGGCTCGAAAGCCCGTCCGAAAGCACCTGCATGTAGCGGGCCAGGATGATCAGATCCGAGCCGGTTTCCCGGAACAGCGCAAGCAGCTTCTCCTCTTGCTCCGCCTTGTTCGCCTTCGTCACCGGCCAGCAGTGATAGGGAATGCCCTCGGCGTCGGCTGTGCGCCGGGAATCCTCATGGTTCGATACGATCGCCGCCACCTCTGCATCGAGCCAGCCCACCCGGATCTGATAGAGGAGATGGAGAAGCGCGTGGTCGAATTTTGAGACCATGATGATGATTCTGGGCTTCCGGGAGCGGTCGGCGAGCGCAGTTCGCATATCGAAGCGCGCAATTGCCGGCTCCAGCGCACGTGCGATCGTGTCGCGATCGATCGTCTCCGGCACCGCGAAGGAGATGCGCATGAAAAAGCGGTTCGTCTGCTGGTCCCAGAACTGATTGGATTCGGCGATGTTAGCGCCAAGCGCCGCGAGTTCCGTCGTCACCGTGGCCACGATACCTGGCCGGTCTTCGCAGGAGAGGGTGATGTCGAATGTCTTCTCGGTCATGGGCGTTCCAACTATGCTGGATGAGGCGCAGGAGACTGCTGCTCCAAAGGACGCCACGTCTTAATACCAGCCGGGCATGAAGCCAATGGCTAAGACCCGGCAATTCCTTGCAGGCTACGCCGCAGGGATGCGTTGACCGTGGCGGGCTGGCGGATCATTCTCGACGCTAAACCCTCGCGGAGCGGCCATGAACAGGCCATGTTCCCACTTGCGGTGTGTACTCAGGCGTCGGCGCTGCGCCTGGTTCGCTCCATCTGCCTCAGCCGCGGCTTATGGCTTGGCGCCATGCAAGGGGGATAGCTTGACCCCCTGGAAAGGAATGGAATAGAAATTTCATATTGACCCTTCGATGATGAGGGCGTTCTATTTTTTGTCAGGAGCGACATGGAAGGGTCGTGGAGGATTCCGGCAAGGGAGTGGTGCAGCCGGACACCGATCGTGAGGAGGAGCAAGGAAATGAAGAAGTTTCTGTTAGGAGTGGCATTCTCGGCCGTTCTGACATCGTCGGCTTTCGCACAGACGATCGGTGTCTCCATGTCGGAGCTCGACAACTTTCTCACAATCCTGCGCAACGGCATTGCCGATTATGCAAAGGAGAAGGGCGTGGAGGTGCAGATCGAGGTGGCTGAAAAGGATCCGGCCAAGCAGTTGAGTCAGATCCAGAATTTCATCGCTTCCGGCGTTGATGCGATTATCGTGAATCCGGTGGACACGGACGCCACGGCCGCCCAGTCGAAGATTGCGGCTGATGCGGGCATCCCTCTGGTCTATGTAAATCGGCAGCCTGCGAACCTAGACAGCCTGCCCGACAACCAGACCTTTGTCGGCTCGAACGAGGTGGATTCTGGCACCCTGGAGACGAAGGAAGTCTGTCGGCTCCTGAAAGAGAAAGGCAAAGGAGATGGCGCGAACATCGTGGTACTGATGGGCCAGCTCAACAATCAGGCAGCGCGACAGCGCACGCAGGACATCCACGATGTGATCACCACGGACGAATGCTCCTTCATGAAGATCGTCGAGGAGCAGACCGCCAATTGGTACCGCACGGAGGCGACCGACCTCATGAACAACTGGCTCTCCGCTGGCGTGGAATTCGATGCGGTCGTCTCCAACAATGACGAGATGGCTCTCGGTGCGATACAAGCCATGAAGGCGGCCGGCATGTCCATGGAAGACGTCGTTGTGGGTGGCGTGGACGCGACCCCCGACGCGCTTGCGGCCATGAAAGCGGGAGATCTCGACGTGACGGTTTTCCAGAACGCCGCCGCACAGGGCAGCGGCGCCGTGGATGCAGCCCTGAAGCTCTCGCAAGGCGAGAAGCTCGGCAATGTGGTGTGGGTGCCGTTCGAGCTGGTGACGCCTGAAAACATGGACAAGTATATGGGTCAGAACTGATCACAGGCGATCGCTCCACGGGCGACAATAGCGGCGCCGAAGCGCGGCCGCTTGATGGGCGAAGCGGCCGGGCCCAAGGGGGCCCGGATGGCACTGCTCCGGGAGGTAGTCATGGCCACGACAACAACGACGACCGCTGTGGGCGAGCCGAAGCGGCGCGTCCTGCCGCCCGAGTTCAATGTCTTCATCGGCCTCCTTGTTATCGCGGGGATATTCGAACTGCTCGGCTGGTTCGTGCGCGGCGACAGCTTCCTGTTCAACCTGCAGCGCGTCAGCATCATCATCCTTCAGGTTTCGGTGATCGGAATCATTGCCGTCGGCATGACGCAGGTGATCATCACTGGAGGTATCGATCTTTCGTCGGGCTCCGTGCTGGCCATGACGGCATTCATCGCCATGAGTTTCGCGCAGGTCTCCTCCAACGCCCGCGCGGTCTACCCCTCGCTCACCGACCTGCCGGTCATCGTTCCAGTCGCCATTGGTCTCGGAGTCGGTCTTTTGGCCGGACTGATCAATGGGGTTTTGATCGCCTACACCAAGATACCTCCCTTCATCGCCACACTCGGCATGATGGTGACGGCGCGCGGCGTGGCGAATTGGTACACACGCGGGCAGCCGGTTTCTTTTCCGACCGAGAGCTATGCCTCGATCGGGCAGGGCATGATGCCGGTGATCATTTTCGCCATCGTGGCGGTGCTCTTTCACATCCTGCTCAAATATACGCTTTATGGCCGGCGCACTTATGCGGTCGGCTCCAACGAGCAGGCTGCACGCGTGTCCGGCATCAATGTCGAGCGGCATCTGATGCTGGTCTATGCAATTGCCGGCGGCCTTTCTGCGCTCGCAGGCATCGTGCTCTCGGCGCGCGGGCAGACCGCCCAGGGCGGCATGGGCTTGATGTACGAACTACAGGCGATCGCCATGACCGTGATCGGCGGCACCTCCCTCACGGGCGGCCGTGGATCGATCATCGGCACCACGCTCGGCATGATCATCTTCGGCGTGATCACCTCCGGTTTCACCTTCATCCGGGTGAGCGCCTATTACCAGGAGATCATCATGGGCATCATCATTGTCGGCGCCGTGGTGCTCGACGTCTACCGCCAGCGCCTGCGCGGCCGGATCTAGGAGGCGAAGATGGACGGAAAGATCATCCTGCGCACGGAAGCCCTGACGAAACACTATGGCGGCGTGCGCGCGCTGGAGGAGGCCAATTTTGAGCTGCGCGAAGGCGAGCATGTCGCCGTGGTCGGCGATAACGGCGCTGGCAAATCCACCTTCGTGCGCCAGATCACGGGGGTGGAGCAGCCCACAAGCGGCACGATTTTCTTCGATGGGCAGGAGGTGCATTTCAAGAGCCCGATCGAGGCGCGGGATGCCGGCATTGAGACCGTGTTCCAGAACCTGGCGCTTGCGGACGATCTGGATGTGCCCGCTAATCTCTTTCTCGGCCGCGAAGAGATCTATTTCAATCTCGGCCCTTTCAGCTTTTTGAACGAACGCAAGATGATGGAGCGCACGGAGGAGGCGCTGCGAGCGACGGGGGTGAAGATCCCGGACCTCAGAAACAAAATCCGCAACATGTCGGGCGGGCAGCGGCAATGCGTGGCGATCTCCCGATCGGCAAGCTTCGCGTCGAAGCTGATTATCATGGACGAGCCCACGGCAGCGCTCGGGGTGCAGGAGACAGCGCAGGTGGAGAACATCATCCGGGGCCTCAAGAGACGCGGAGTGCCCCTGATCCTCGTCAGCCACAATCTGCGGCAGGTTTTCGATCTGGTGGACCGCATCTGGATCTTCCGCCGCGGCCGTATCGTCGGCGCGGTGGATAGGAACAAGACGGACGGTAACGAGATCGTCTCGCTGATTACGGGCGTCAAGACAGGCGTGGGGGAGGAGGCAGCCTTCATCTGAGTTCGGCTCGAGACCGTATCACTCCATTTGCATAATGTTTCTCAGCGAGGAATTCCATGACAGTTAAATTCGGTCTGCTTGGCGCGGGTCGTATAGGCAAGGTTCACGCCAAGGCGATCACCTCAAACCCGGATGCAAGGCTCGTGGCCGTAGCGGATGCGGTACAATCGGCGGCCGAGGATATAGTCGCCGGATATGGCTGCGAGATCCGCACGATCGACGAGATCGAACGGGCGGTGGACATTGATGCGGTGGTGATCTGCACGCCGACCGACACCCATTCCGACTTGATCGAGCGCTTCGCGCGGGCCGGCAAGGCGATCTTCTGCGAGAAGCCGATCGACCTCGATCTGGGGCGCGTGAAAGCCTGCCTAAAGGTGGTGAAGGAAACCGGAGCCACCCTCATGGTGGGCTTCAATCGCCGTTTCGATCCGCATTTTGTAGCGGTGCGCGCGGCGATAGACGAGGGAAAGATCGGCAAAGTGGAGATGGTGCAGATCACCTCGCGCGATCCGGGAGCGCCGCCCGTGAGCTATATACGCTCCTCCGGCGGGATCCTTCGGGACATGACGATTCACGATTTCGACATGGCCCGCTTTCTCCTCGGGGAGGAGCCAGATACGGTGTTTGCGACGGCTTCTGTGTTGGTCGATCCGGAGATTGGAGAGGCGGGAGACCATGACAGCGTCTCCGTTGTCCTGACGACCCCTTCCGGAAAGCATTGCTCGATCTCCAACTCGCGCCGGGCGACTTACGGCTATGATCAGCGCATTGAGGTGCACGGCTCCAAGGGCGCCGTTGCGGCTGAAAACCAGCGGCCGGTCTCGATCGAAATCGCGACCAGTGCCGGTTACACCAGGCCGCCGCTCCACGATTTCTTCATGACGCGCTACACGGAAGCCTATGCGGCGGAGATCGCCGCCTTCATTGCCGCGCTTGCGGGCGGCAAACCCGCTTCACCTTCCGGTGAGGACGGACTGCGTGCGCTGGCGCTCGCCGAGGCGGCCTATCTCTCGTTGCGAGAGGGGCGAGCCGTGAAGGTGGCGGAAGTCCTGGGCTGACATTCTCAGCCGGGTTCCAGACAACATCTTGTTGGTTTTCGGGGTGGTCGGATGGTGACCACCCCTAAAGCGCTGAACCTTTTTCCTCTCCGAAGGTTAGAAGATGGAGGCCGCCTACCGGACGCGGCGGCAATGTTCTTTTGAAGAGTAGGAGAGATCCATGAGGAAGCTTATCACTGCGATTGGCGCCGCGACACTGCTTGCTGTTTCCGCGCTGCCCGGTCTGGCAGAGGAGGTCACCGGGGTCGTTCAGGACATCAACGAACGCGGCAATACACTCAAGCTGCAGGATGGGAGCGAGTATGTCCTGCCCGAGACGTTCAGCCCCGATACCGTGAAGATCGGCGACACGGTTGTTATCACCTACGACCAGGGTGAAGGCGGCCAGAAGGTCGCGACGGAAGTCAAAGCTCAACGTTGATTCGCAACGCTCCATGCGGATCGGTCATCGCCCGATCCGCTGCGGAGCATTGGTCAAGCCAACTCCACCCTTCGCCGCTCCCGTGCCGAAAGTGCCATGGCGTGGATGACCTTCTCGAATTCGAGCGCCTCGGAAAAATCGGGTGAGGATTTCTCGCCGCCACCGACCCAACGTAGGAAGGCTCCGGTTTCGATCACTTTGAGATCGTTGAAGCCGAGTTGGTGGCCGGGCGCAGGGCAGAACGAGCCGTAGGGCGGGTGTGCCGGGCTGGTCAGGATAGTCTTGAAACCCTGGGCCGCCGGATTGCCGTCATTCTGATAGATCTGCAATTCGTTCATGCGCTCTTGGTCGAAGACGAGCGTGCCTTTTGTGCCGTGAACCTCCCATCCCAGCCTGTTCTTGCGGCCCCAAGCAGTGCGTGAGGTGGAGATGGAGCCATGGGCACCGTTCCTGAATTGCAGGAGTGCGCTCGCGACATCTTCGTTTTCCACGGCTTTGCGCTCGCTGCTGTCGGGGAGGGCGCGGGTCTTGTGCACCGTCTGCATGTCGGCGACGAGGCTTTCGATTGGGCCGATCAAGCCGTAGGCCATGGAGACCAGATGGCAACCGAGATCGCCAAGCGCACCTAACCCCGCTTCTTCCGGACGCGCTCGCCAGGTCCAGGGTGCGTCCGGATCAGCCTGGTAATCCTCGTCCACCCAACCGCGGAAATGAATCGGCCGTCCGATGGCGCCGTCACGCACCAGCCTGCAGGCATGCTGGAAGGCAGGGTTCTTGATGTAGTTGTAGCCGACCATGGTCTTCACGCCGGCCTTTGCGGCAGCGGCGGCCATCTCTTCGGCATCGGCCAGCGTGAGCCCCATAGGCTTCTCACAATGGACGTGCTTGCCGGCAGCGATGGCGGCCAACGCCATCTCGCGATGCATCCTGTTCGGCGTTGTGATCGAAACGATGTCCACGCGCGGGTCGGACATGAGCTGCCGCCAGTCGTCAGTCGCGCGGGCAAAGCCGAACTGCTCGGCCATGGCTCGCGCCTTGTCGCCGGGAACGTCGCAAAGAAGCTCCAGCCGCGCTTCGGGCACGTCCCCGAACACGGGTCTGGCAGCCCGATAGGCCAGCGCATGCGCTTTACCCATAAAGCCGGTGCCGATGAGTCCAATCCCGACCCCTGGCATGCTACTCCTCCTTGCCGCCGCCGAAGTGGAATTTTTATTCCAAAACGGTTAGGATTGGGATGGTTGTTTTGTCAATATGCGAGGGATGCATGGACGCGGTTTCCGCACCGGCCAATATTGAGGAATTGCTCGATCGTGTTCACCAGGTTTCGGGCAATCTGCCCAAACGGCTGAAGCAGTGTGCCGATTATCTGGTCACGAATCCGGATCGGGTGGCGGTCTCGACGGTCGCGGAGATGGCGGACGGGGCGGGAGTGCAGCCGTCGGCCTTTATGCGCTTTTGCCAGGTGCTGGGTTTTTCCGGGTATTCGCAAATGCAGCGCCTCTTTCGCGAAACCTACACCCAAAGCTGGCCTGACTATTCGACACGGCTCCAGAAGCTGCGTGCGACGGGCGCCGGAAGCCCCTCGGCTCTTCTGGCGGAATTCATCGAGGCGGGCCGCCTCTCCTTGGAAAACCTCGCAAAAACGATCGACCCCCGCACGCTCGATTCGGCGATCAAGACCCTTTCAGAGGCCAACATGGTGCATATCGTTGGAATGCGTCGCGCCTTTTCCGTCGCCTCCTATCTCGCTTACGCGTTCGAGAAGATGAATGTGCCGACCATGCTGCACGATAGTGTCGGCAAGCTCGACAGCCGTCATGCAATCCGCCGGGGCGATGCCGTGATCGCCATCACCTTCGCGCCCTATACGCACGAAACTGTCGAACTGGCGGAGGCAGGCCGTCGGGCGGGTGCACATGTCGTGGCGATCACGGATTCGCCAGCCAGTCCATTGCGACCGGTGACACCGCTCCTCCTGACGGTACAGGAAGCAGATTTCGGGGATTTCCGCTCTCTTTCCGCTACTCTCTCTCTCGCAGTGGCGTTGGTGGTAGCAGTGGGGGCGGCAGGCGGCACGGGAGTAAATAGAATTTCTGATTGATATTCTGGAGAATATAGAACATATTTTCCATTAATTGAACCAAGTAGGTCAACAGTCGTAGACCGCTGGATGAGCGTTTCGGAGCCGGCAACCGGCCAACCAGGGAGGAGGGGACGTGGCAAAGAGGCTGGATGTCATCACCATCGGCCGCTCCTCGGTTGATCTTTATGGTGCGCAGGTGGGCGGTCGGCTGGAGGACATGGCCTCCTTCAACAAATATATCGGTGGCTCGCCGACGAATATAGCGGCGGGCGCTGCGCGGCTGGGGCTGAAATCGGCGCTGATCACGCGCGTGGGCGACGAGCATATGGGCCGCTTCATCCGCGAGGAGTTGCAGCGCGAGGGGGTGGACGTGCGGGGGGTGAAGACCGACCCCGAACGGCTCACCGCGCTGGTCCTCCTTGGTATCCGCGACCAGAACCAGTTTCCTCTCATATTCTATCGCGAGAACTGCGCCGATATGGCGCTCTGCGAGGAAGACATCGACCCAGCCTTCATCGCCGAGGCGAGGTGCGTCTGCGCGACAGGCACCCATCTGTCCCATCCGCGCACCGAGGCTGCCGTCCTGAAGGCGTTGAGGCTCGCGCGCGAGAATAGCGGGCTAACGGCGCTCGACATCGATTACCGGCCCAATCTCTGGGGGCTCGCAGGCCATGGCGCCGGCGAAAGCCGCTTCATCGAATCCGAGCGTGTGACGGCCAAGCTGCAGAAGACGCTGCCGCTCTTCGCTCTGATCGTCGGCACGGAGGAGGAATTCCACATTGCCGGCGGCTCGACGAACACGATCGAAGCGCTGCGCACCGTGAGGAAGCTGACCAATGCGGTGCTTGTCTGCAAGCGCGGTCCAATGGGCGCCACCGCCTTCACGGGCGAAATCCCCGACACGCTCGACCAAGGCCAAATAGGCGAGCATTTCCCGATCGAGGTCTTCAACGTGCTGGGCGCAGGCGACGGCTTTATGGCCGGTCTGCTCAAGGGCTGGCTTTCCGGCGAAGACTGGCCGACCACGCTGAAATACGCGAATGCCTGCGGCGCCTTTGCGGTTTCGCGGCATGGCTGCACGCCGGCCTATCCTTCATGGGAAGAGCTGCAATATTTCTTTCGCACCGGGATCAGAAACCGTGCCCTGCGCAAGGACACGGCGCTTGAGCAGGTGCACTGGTCGACCAATCGCAACGGGTATTGGCCGGAACTGCGCGTCTTCGCTTTCGACCATCGCAAGCAGCTGGAGGAGATGGCGGATGCCGCGGGCGCGCCGCATGAGCGCATCGAGGGGTTCAAGGTCCTCTGCCTGGAGGCGGCCCTCGAGGTGGCGGCCGGCCAGCACGGCTATGGTATCCTCTGTGACAGCCGGTTCGGCCGGGAAACGCTGTTCCGCGCTGCAGGCACCGGCCTTTGGGTCGGCCGCCCGGTGGAGTGGCCGGGCTCGCGCCCGCTGAAGCTGGAGCCCGACCTAGGGCTGGACTTCGGCGGCCTTGTCGAATGGCCTCTGGAGCACGTGGTGAAGGTGCTCTGCTTCTATCACCCGGACGACGATCACGAAATGAAGGCCGAACAGGAAGATGTGGTGCGTTGCCTTTTTGCCGCCGCACGCCGCAACCGGTTGGAAATGCTTCTTGAGATCATCCCGTCCAAGGTGCGGCCGACCGACGACCAGACCGCTGCCGCCGTTATCGAGCGGTTCTACGAGATTGGCGTTTTTCCCGATTGGTGGAAGCTGGAGCCGATGACATCGACGGAAGCCTGGTCCAACGCCTGTGAGGCCGTCAAGCGCCACGATGCCCACGCCCGCGGCATTGTCGTGCTGGGGCTCGATGCTCCGGCGGAAGAGTTGGAAGAGAGTTTCCGCATTGCCGCCGGCTTCGATCTGGTGAAGGGTTTTGCCGTAGGCCGCACGATCTTTTCTGACGCGGCGCGGCGCTGGCTGAGAGGCGAGATGAGCGATCAGGAAGCAGTCGCCGCAATGGCGAAGAACTATCGCAGCCTGTGCGAGATTTGGGACCGCTCGCGGGCGAGGAGAGGGAGGGCTCCATGAAGACGATCCGGCTTACCGCCGCCCAGGCCGCGACGCGCTATATCGCGGCGCAGTTGAACGAGGATGGAAAGCCGTTCATCGCAGGTGTCTGGGCGATCTTCGGCCACGGAAACGTGGCCGCTCTGGGCGAAGCGCTCTATGCCGTTCGGGAAAAACTGCCCACATATCGCGGTCACAACGAGCAATCCATGGCGCATGCGGCCATCGCCTATGCCAAGCAGTTGGGCCGCAGGCGGGCCATGGCCGTGACCTCCTCCATCGGCCCCGGCGCTACCAATATGGTGACGGCCGCGGCCCTTGCGCATGTGAATCGCCTGCCGGTGCTGTTTCTCCCGGGGGACGTTTTCGCGGGGCGCGGACCGGACCCGGTCTTGCAGCAGATCGAGGATTTCGGGGACGGCACGGTGAGCGTCAACGACTGCTTCCGCCCGGTCTCGCGCTATTTCGACCGCATCACGCGGCCGGAGCAGCTCTTGACGGCGCTCCCCCGCGCCTTCCGAACGATGACGGACCCAGCGGATTGCGGACCGGTGACACTCGCCTTCTGCCAGGACGTTCAGGCTGAAGCCTATGACTGGCCGGAGAGCTTCTTCGAGCCTAAGGTTTGGCGGATGCGCCGGGTCCAGCCGGATCCGGTGGAGATCGAAGAGGCTGCAAGGATCATCGCGGCGGCGAAGGCGCCCGTCATCGTGGCCGGCGGCGGCGTGCACTATTCCCAGGCCTATGAGGCGTTCCAATTTTTTGTCGAGGCGCATCAGATCCCGGTGGTTGAAACCCAGGCCGGAAAATCGTCGCTGCCCTGGGATCACCCGCTCAATCTCGGCCCCGTGGGCGTCACCGGCTCCTCAAGCGCCAATATCCGCTGCGCCGAAGCCGACGTGATCATCGGGGTGGGCACCCGCTTCCAGGATTTTACCACCGGCTCCTGGTCGCTTTTCTCCCAGCCCGGGCGCAAGCTCATCAGCTTGAACGTAAACGCCTATGATGCGGTGAAGCACGGAGCGCTGCCGATCTGCGCGGATGCCTGTGTCGGGCTGGAGACGCTATGGCGGGCGCTCGGTGACAAGCGCTTCGAGCCACCGCCCGTGCCACTGAAGGCGGAGTGGTTCGAAGCCGCCGATGCCGTGACCGCGGCTCCCAAGGAAACCAATGCGCTTCCCACCGACATGCAGGTGATCGGAGCGGTCCAGCGTGCCGCAACAGACAACACCGTTGTGATGTGTGCCGCCGGCACCATGCCGGGCGAGCTCCACAAGCTCTGGAAGGCTCGCCGGCCGATGTCCTACCATATGGAATACGGCTATTCCTGCATGGGTTACGAGATTGCCGGCGGCATGGGCATGAAGATGGCCGATCCCGACCGTGACGTGGTCGTGATGCTGGGCGACGGCTCCTACATGATGATGAACTCGGAGCTCGCCACTGCGGTGATGATGGGCATCAAGATCACCGTTGTCATCACCGACAATCGCGGCTTCGGCTGCATCAACCGGCTGCAGCGTTCGACCGGCGGCGCCGAGTTCAACAATCTGCTCGACCACGCCCATCACGTGAATCCCTCCCAGATCGATTTCGTGGCGCACGCCGCGTCCATGGGGGCACATGCTGAGAAGGCCGGCTCCATCGCTGAGCTGGAGGATGCGCTGGTCCGGGCGCGGGAAGCAGAGAGGCCCTTCGTGATCGTTATCGACACCGATCCCTATCCTTCAACGGAAGCGGGCGGCCACTGGTGGGATGTGGCCGTGCCGGAGGTATCGGACCGCGAGCAAGTGAGGAGGGCGCGCGAGAAATACGAAGCCGCGCTCAAGGAGAGGAACTGAATGGTCCGCTACGGAACCAACCCCATTGCCTGGTCCAATGACGACGATCAGACCATCGGCGCGAACATACCGCTGGAGCAATGTCTGCGCGAGGCGACAGAGATCGGCTTCCAGGGGATCGAGAAGGGCCACAAGATGCCCTCAGACGGCCAAGCGCTGAAGGAAGTGTTGGCCGCACACGGGCTCGTCTTCATTTCCGGCTGGCACTCGCTCAATCTCCTCGTGAACCACATCGAGGCGGAGAAGCGGGCGATCCAGCCGCATCTCGAGATGCTGAAGGCGAATGGCTGCAAGGTCTGCATCGTTTGTGAGACCTCAAACGCAATCCACGGCAATGACGCGATTCCGCTCAGGAACAAGCCCGTGCTTGAGGAACATCGCTGGCCGGCTTTCTGCATGGGGGTCGAAGCGATCGCGCAATATTGCGCGGCGCAGGGTATCGATCTCGTCTACCACCATCACATGGGCACGATCGTGCAGACCCGCGATGAGATCGACCGCCTGATGGCCGGCACCGGCCCAGCCACCAAGCTTCTGCTTGATACTGGCCATGCATGGTTCGGCGGCTCGGATCCCGTTGAACTTGCCCGCGCCTATATGCACCGCGTTCGCCATATCCATGCGAAGAACGTGCGGCCGATGGTTCGGAAGGAAGTGGAAGGTCTGGGCCTTTCGTTCCTCGAAGGGGTGAGGCGCGGCGTCTTCACGGTTCCCGGCGATCCCGAAGGCGCGCTCGCCTTCGAACCCGTGCTGGAGGTCGCTGCAAAGCATGGTTACGACGGCTGGCTGGTCATCGAGGCGGAGCAGGACCCGCTCAAGGCCGACCCGGTGACGTATCAGTCCATGGGACTGAAGGCGCTGCAAAAGGCGGCGCGGATGGCCGGGCTGGACCGGACCTGAACACCGTCTATATTCGCTCAATGCACAAGCTCTTCGATCTGAACCATCCATTCTTCCGCCCGCTTTGGCTCAGGCTGGCCATCATAGCGATCTGCCTAGGCTGGGGCATCTTCGAGTTCACGATGGGCGCGCCGTTCTGGGGCACGCTCTTTGTCGGTCTCGGCGTCTACTGCATCTGGGGCTTTCTCTTCGATTTCAAGCCCGACGCCGGGAACAAGACGGAATAGGAGAGACGAGATGGCAAACCTGTTGGTGAAGCCCGTCGGCGCGGCTGGCAAGGTGCACGACATCACGCCCCGCTCTGCCGGCTGGAGCTATGTGGGTTTCGGTCTCTACCGCCTCAAAGCAGGCGAGACGGCCCAGGAGGAGACCGGCGACCGGGAGGTTATCCTGGTGCTGGTGGAAGGCAAGGCGGAGATCGCAGCGGGCGGGAAGAGCCTTGGTGAATTGGGCGATCGGATGGACGTCTTCGAGCGCCGTCCGCCGCATGCAGTTTACATCCCGAACGCTTCACGCTGGTCGGCAACGGCGACAACGGATTGCATACTCGCCGTTTGCTCCGCCCCGGGAAAGGATGGGCACGATGCGCAGGTGATCGGGCCGGCCGGAATTTCGTTGCTGGAGCGCGGGAAAGGAGCAAACACCCGCTACATCCACAACATTGCCATGGAGGAGCGCGATGTCGCCGACAGCCTCCTGGTGACGGAGGTCTATACGCCCCAGGGCAACTGGTCGTCCTATCCGCCGCATCGCCACGACGAGGACGATTTCCCCAGAATGACATATCTGGAAGAGACCTATTACCACCGCCTCAACCCCCCGCAGGGCTTCGGCTTCCAGCGGGTCTTCACCGAGGATGGCAGCCTGGACGAAACCATGGCCGTGTCAAACCACGACGTGGTTCTCGTCCCGCGTGGCCATCACCCTTGTGGAGCGCCTTATGGTTACGAGATGTACTATCTCAACGTCATGGCCGGCCCGCGCCGTGCCTGGCGCTTCAAGAACCATCCGGACCACGACTGGATTTTCCAGCGCGACAGCAACGTAGATTAAGAGCCTTGCGGCCGGTCTTACGACCGGCCGTAAACGTCCTCGAAGCGGACGATGTCGTCCTCGCCAAGATAGTCGCCGCTCTGCACCTCGATCAAGACGAGCGGCAGGATTCCCGGGTTTTCCAGCCGGTGCTTGAACCCGCAGGGAATATAGGTGGACTGGTTGGTGGCGAGCAGGATTTCCTGATCGCCGTTGACGATCTTGGCCGTGCCGCTGACCACCACCCAATGCTCGGAGCGATGGTGGTGCGCCTGCAGGCTGAGCCGTGCACCGGGCTTCACCTCTATCCGCTTGATCTTGAAGCGATCTCCCTCTTCGAGCACCGTGTAGGTGCCCCAGGGGCGGTGTGCCGTGCGGTGAAGCTTTGCGGCCTCATGACCCTGCTCCTTGAGCCGGTTGAACAGGTGCTTCACCTCCTGTGCCTTTTCCTTGTGCGCGACGAGGAGGGCGTCAGGGGTGTCGACGACGAGGAGATCGGAGACGCCAACCAGCCCAACCAAGCGGTCTTCCGAGTGCACGAAGGAGTTCCGGGTGTCCTCAAGCACGGTTTCCCCGCGTGAGCGGTTGCCGTTCTCGTCGGCCGGCGTCAACTCCGCCACCGCGGCCCAGGAGCCGATGTCGGACCAGCCGCAATCAAGCGCGATGCAGCCGACATTCTCCGCCTTCTCCATCACCGCATAGTCCAGCGAGATCGCAGGCGTGGCCCTAAAACGCTCGGGATCGATCTCGAACACTTCGCGATCGTCCGAATGGAGCTTGCGCGCGGCATCATAGGCGGCACGAGCACCTGCCAGGACTTCGGGACAATACTGTTCCATCGCCTGCAGCATTGCGCCCGCAGGAAAGCAGAACATCCCCGAATTCCAGTAGAAGCGGCCGCTGGCGACATATTCGGCAGCCTTCGCGGCATCAGGTTTTTCCACAAAGCGCAGCACCTTGCCACTCTTTGCTTCTATATAGCCATACCCGGTCTCCGGCCTTTCCGGTACGATCCCGAAGGTGACGATCCGGCCCGTGCCCGCCATTTCCGAGGCCTTGCCTACTGCTTGGGCGAACGCCTCCTCGTCAAGGATGAGATGGTCGGAAGGGAGGATGAGGAGGATCCCCTGCGGTCCATCCGCCTCATGCACATGCAGCGTGGCAAGTGCCACAGCCGCCGCCGTGTCCCGCCCGAAAGGCTCAAGGAGATAATTGTTCCGGCGCCGAGGTGTGGTGGAATCCGCATAAGCGTCGGCCGTGAGGAACAGGAGATCGCGATTGGTAACCGTCACGATCCTCTCCACGCCGTCGAGCCGTGCAGCGCGGCTATAGGTGCGGCCGATCAGGCTCGTGCCGTCCGGAAGCTCGATAAAGGGTTTCGGACGAGCATCTCTCGATAGCGGCCATAACCGTGAACCCGCTCCACCGCTGATGATGACTGGCGTAAGGGTCATTTCCCCCGTCTCCAAAAAACAATCGTTCTATGCCTGCTATCGACGCAATCTGTCGATCGTGTGGTGACTGGCCTATGACACAAGCATCCGCCTCAGACCATAGGCAAGTCAATCCATCATTGCCGGCAGGCTCCTGCGGCGAGCCTACCGCTTTCGGTCTGCCCCCTGATGACAGCCGGCGCAGAGCCCTGCGACGGGCGAAGACAGTCGCGTCCCGGCGCGCTGCGCCGGCGTGAAGCGGGCTCGGGCTTGTCAATGGCCGCGCTACGGGCGAAACACGTCGCAGACGATTCGGTCGGAGGATGCGCTGGAAACCTCTCTCTACCGCCCGGTAAAGAAATTCCTCGAAGGAATGGGCTTCGCCGTCAAGGGGGAGGTGGGCGGCTGCGATCTTGTTGCCCTGAAGGACGGCGAGCCGCCGATCGTCGTCATCGGCGAACTGAAGATGAGCTTTAATCTGGAGCTGGTTCTTCAGGGTGTCGATCGTGCCGCCGCCTGCGACGAGGTGTGGCTTGCGGCGCGCCTGTCCATGCGCGGAAAGGGCAGGGAGAGCGACGCGCGCTTTCGCAATCTTTGCCGCCGGCTGGGCTTCGGTATGCTGGGCGTTGCCTCGAATGGAGAGGTGCACATTCTGGTGAGTCCGGCCGCACCCATGCCGCGCCGTGATTCCCGCCGCCGCTCGCGGCTGGTGGATGAGCACCGACGCCGGCAGGGCGATCCCGTTGCCGGCGGGGGAACGAGAAGGCCCATCATGACTGCCTATCGTCAGCAGGCGCTCGCCTGCGCCTGCGCTTTGGCGGAAGGACCGAAACGACCGCGCGATCTCAAGACCGCGATCCCCGATGCGCCCAAGATCCTTCGCCACAACGTCTATGGTTGGTTTGACCGCGTGGAGCGTGGCATCTACGGGCTTACGGAAAAAGGTAGGCTAGCGGCATCCCAATGGTCGGCAGCTGAGGCCACGGTCTGATCATTCGCCATCGGGAATCTTGTCTACGTCGCGAATGAGCGCGCCTCGCTCCAACGTATTGCCGACGGTGCAGAGACGATGCGCCTCCGCGACCAATTTTTCGCATTCTTCCGCTGAAAACTCTCCCTCGATCTCGAAGGCGCAGTCGAATGCGATAACCCGGGATGGAGCGTCAGGCGCTTTTTGATGCCGAACATCGGCCTTCACGGAGACGAGCCGTTCGTGCCAGCCGAAGCTGCGGGCGGCGATCCGCAGGCTCAACACAAGGCAGCCGGCCAAGGCAGCATCCATCATCTCGACCGGCGTCATGCCGCTTTCGGAGGCCAGGCCGGCGAGATCAAGGCTTGCACCTGAGCGCGCGGCGACGCTTCCCTGGCCCCTGCCGGGCAGCGAGGCGCCGACGACGGTGGAACGCTTGACGATATTGACCATGACTTGATTCTCGGGCGCTGTTGCAAGGCGTGCCTTCATAAGTAGGCGATCCCGATGTGGAGCACCAGAGATCAGCTCGCCACCAGTCTCGGGGTGAGCCTGTTGGAAAATTAAACTCGCTCTTTGCTCTTCCGGCGATCAAACATTGCGAAAATTGCGCGTGAGAGGGAACCTTATTGCCTCGCGAGGGAATTGGGCGGAGGCTAGAGTCCAGCCATGCTTCCGGCCTGGCCGAACGAGATCGTCGTGGTCCGGGGATCGCGCCTACAGCGCCGTGCGTCCATTCGGACGCACAAAGGACGCTGTAAGTTTTTGAATTGACGCATCGTGCTTTCCGAAGACCGGTCCCGGTTTTCGGACCGATGCTGTAGAAGGAGAGACGAAATGACAAGAACGCGGCATCGAAGGGATCATGGCCTTCAGCTTCTCGCTGCCACTGCCATGCTGGTCCTGGCGGCGTTTGGGCACGCCAAGGCGCAGGAGGGTGAGACGGACCCCTCCGCCGTCATCAGGATCGGTTCGCTTTACGAGCCGCAGAACCTGGACAATACGGCTGGAGCCGGCCAAGGCATCAATGAAGCTTTCAACGGCAATGTGTATGAAGGGCTTTTCCAGCTCGAAGACAGCGGTGAGGTCGTGCCCAAGCTCGCGCTGGATTACCAGATGAGCGACGACGGGCTGACCTACACCTTCACCCTTCAGCCCGACGTCACCTTTCATTCCGGCGACCCGCTCACTTCGGCGGACGTGAAATACAGCATCGAACGGGTTGTCGCCGAAAACTCCAAGAGCTCGCGCAAGAAGAGCCTTTCAACCATCGCCGGGATCGAAACCCCCGATGACAGAACGGTCGTGGTCAAGCTCTCCGAGCGCTCCATATCGCTGCCCTATAATCTTACCTATGTCTGGATCGTCAACGACAAGGCGACGGATCTTACCTCCGGCGAGGATGGCACGGGTCCTTACCGGTTAGACGCCTGGCGTCGCGGTTCGACCATCAGCCTGGTGCCGTTCGATGATTATTGGGGCGATGCGCCAGCCAATAGTGGTGTAACCTTCAACTATTTCACCGAAGCGACCGCTCTCAACAACGCGTTGCTTACCGGCGCGGTGGATATCATCACCAGCGTACAAAGCCCGGATTCACTTGCTCAATTCCAGGACAATCCGGCCTTCGTGGTGAAAGAAGGACAATCGACCACGAAGGAAGTCCTGGCATATAACGATCGGGTCGAGCCTTTCAGCAATGTGAAGGTGCGCAAGGCGATCGCGCGCGCAATCGATCGACAGAGGCTCCCTTCCTCGATCTGGGGCGACTACGGTACGCTGATCGGGTCCTTCGTCCCGCCGACGGACCCGTGGTATGTCGACCTCACCAATGTCGACCCCTATGATCCGGAAAGCGCGAAGCAGCTCCTCGCGGAAGCCGGCTATGCCGACGGTTTCACCTTCACCCTCGAAACGCCGAACTATGATCCCCACCCGATCGTCGCGCAATTCGTACAGAGCGAGCTTGCGAAGGTGGGCATCAAAGTGAACATCAACATCATCACCGCCAATGAATGGTACACGAAGATCTATCAGGCACACGACTTCCAGGCGACGCTGCAGGAGCACGTGAACCATCGCGACATCGTGTTCTATGGCAATCCGGACTTCTACTGGGGCTATAACAATCCAAAGGTCGTGGAGCTGATCGCCTCGTCTGAAACCAGTGCCAGCGAGGCTGAACAGGTCGAAAAACTCAAGGAGGCGAACCGCATTATTGCGGAGGATGCCGCCAGTGGCTGGCTTTATCTCTATCCGCAGATCGTGGTATCGAGCGCGGGAGTGAGCGGTTATCCCGTGAATGGGCTAAACTCGCAGTTCTTCGCATACGGCATCACCAAGCGCGCGGAGTAGTCGTTCGAGGCGAGCCGCGGAAGGAGGGGCCAATCCTCGCTTATATAGTCCGCCGGCTCGCCATTCTCGTCTTCTCGCTCTTTGTGGCGAGCGTCGTCCTTTTCGTCCTTCTGCGGCTCTTGCCGGGGGATCCCGCGAATGCTCTCGTCTCGGTCGGCGCCGACCAGGCACAGATCGAGGCGGCCCGCCGTGAGGTGGGGTCGGACCTGCCGTTGCCGCAGCAATTCGCTCATTTCATCTCCAGCCTCGCGCGCTTCGACCTAGGCACCTCCTTCGTCAGCCGAACGCCGGTTCTGGACGACATCATCGCGCGTCTTGCGGTCACTGCCCCGCTCACCCTGCTTTCCTTCCTTCTCGCAGTCGTGATCGCAGTCCCATTCGGCATCCTCTCCGCGGTGAAGGCCGATCGCTGGTATGGCGGTGCGATCTCCGTCGTCTCCCAGCTCGGCATCGCCATTCCCGTCTTCTGGGTGGGAATCCTCCTGGTGACGCTCTTTGCGGTCAATCTGCGCCTCTTCCCATCGGGCGGCTTTCCTCCTCGCGGATGGGGAGCGCCATTCGAAGCGCTTCGCGCGCTCTTTCTTCCGATCATAACCATCGCCCTCGTCATGTCCGCATCGCTGCTGCGTTATGTCCGGTCGGCGACGCAGGACGTGCTGGGCAGCGATTATCTGCGCACGGCGCGGGCACTCGGCTCCGGCTTCTCGGAGGCGCTCGTTCGGCACGGCATCCGCAACGGCGCGGTGCCGGTCGTCTCCATTCTGGGAATCGAGCTTGCGACGACGCTCCTGGGCGCGGTGGTGGTGGAGCGTGTGTTCACGTTGCCTGGCCTGGGCTCTATGCTGCTTCTGGCGATTGAACAGCGCGATTATCCCAACATTCAGGGTGTGCTCTTCATTTCCACCCTGCTCGTCCTCCTGATCGGCTTCTTTGCCGATCTTGCCCAACGGTGGATTGACCCGCGCCTGCGCGAAAAAGCGGGGAGCGTAAGGCGATGACCATCCTTGCCGAACAACAAGAGGATTCTGCGCGTCGCACGCGGCGGTCACTCACCTTGAGCATCGGCCTCCTGCTGGTTGGCCTTCATCTGGCGGTGGCTCTGCTGACCCTTGTCTGGACCCCCTATGACCCGACCGGGATGACGGGCGGGCGGCTGGAGGCTCCTTCCTGGGCCCACTGGGCGGGAACCGACCGGCTCGGCCGCGATCTCTTCACGCAAATCATGATCGGCTCGCGCATCGCGCTTATCGTCGGGGCCGGCGCAGTGGCGATCGCTGCCGCGATCGGCGTGACGCTTGGCGTTCTTGCGGCCTTTGCTACCCGCTATCTCGATGATGCGCTGGCGGCCACTTTCGACATCCTCATCGCCTTTCCCACCCTCCTCCTTGCCATGCTTGTCGTGGCGGCCACCGGAACCGCAAGCCTCCTTTCCGCTATCCTGGCGCTCGGCATCGCGATCTCGGCCATCGTTGCGCGGCTCACGCGAATCCTCGCCAAGCGGGTGCTCGCAATGGACTATATTACCGCCGCTCGCACCGCGGGCTCATCCTGGCCGAGCATCGTCTTCAGACATCTCCTGCCAAATATCTGGCCGACGCTTTCGGTCAATTTCGCGCTTCAGTTCGGCTTGGCGGTGATCGCGGAAGCTTCGCTCTCCTATCTAGGTCTCGGTGCGCCGCCACCCAATGCCTCCTGGGGGCGCCTGCTCCAGGAAGCGCAGGGCACGGTCTACACGGCGCCCTTCGGCGCTGTCGCGCCCGGACTTGCGCTGGTTTCGCTGGTCATCGGCATGAACCTGCTTGCCGACGGACTGCGCGACATCGGCGATCCTACGCGGAGGCGTTCGCGATGACCCTGCTTGCCATCGACGGCCTGACGCTGAGCATTGGTGACCAGGCGCTGGTGCGCGATCTTTCGCTTTCCATCGCGGGGGGCGAACGTCTCGGGCTGATCGGCGAATCCGGCTCCGGCAAATCGCTGACGGCACTTGCAGCGATCGGCCTTCTGCCGCCCGATATTCGCGCCGAAGGCTCCATTCTGCTCGACGGCAGACAGGTGATCGGCGCGCGCGAGGAGGATCTTCTGCCGCTGCGTGGTGCAGCTGTCGCAACCGTGTTTCAGGAGCCGCTCACGGCACTCGACCCGCTGATGAAGGTGGGACGACAGGTTGCCGAGCCGCTCGCCCGCCGCTATCGCCGGGAGGGAAAAAAACTAGACCGGAAAGCGCTCGCGCGCGAAGTTCGGGATCTTCTCGAGCGTGTCTCGCTGCCGGACATCGACCGTATCGTGAGTGCCTATCCCTATGAGATTTCGGGTGGCCAGCGGCAGCGCATTGCCATTGCCATGGCGCTTGCCTGCCGGCCCAAGCTTCTTATCGCCGACGAACCGACCACCGCGCTCGACGTCACCACCCAAGCCGAAATCCTCGACCTCCTGTCTGATCTCGTGCGCGAGAACGGTATGGCTCTCCTCTTCATCAGTCACGATCTTCCGGTCGTGGCCCGCGTGGCCGAGAAAGTGGCGGTGCTGCGCCGGGGAGAAGTGGTCGAGCAGGGCCCGGTGACATCTGTCTTCGGCGCGCCGGCGCATGAATATACCCGCACCCTGGTTTCTGCCGCCGCCGCATTCGACCAAGCGTTGGAGCCCGCGCAATGAGCATGATCGCGGTAGAAGAGGTCTCCTTCGGCTATTCGCGCGAGCAGCGGGTGCTGCACGATGTCTCGTTCGCGATCAGGAGCGGCGTGAATGTCGGGCTGGTTGGTGAATCAGGCTCGGGCAAGTCGACGATCCTGAAACTTCTACTCGGTCTTGCGCGGCCCAGTGCGGGCAAGATCCGCTTCAACGGGGAGGCTCTGGAACCCGGCGACCGTGCGTTCATGCGCCGTTACCGGCGTGCCGTCCAGGCGGTTTTTCAGGATCCTTATTCCTCTCTCGATCCCCGACAGAAGGTGGAGGGTATCGTTGCAGAGCCGCTTCGTGCTCTCGGGATTCCCGGGCCGCATCGTCCGGCGATCGAGGCCGCACTGCACGACGTCGGCCTTCCTATGGACTCCATCTCCCGCTATCCGCACGAATTTTCCGGCGGCCAGCGTCAGCGCATAGCGATTGCCCGGGCGATCGTCGCGCGTCCCCAACTCATCCTTGCGGACGAGGCGGTGAGCGCTCTCGACCTCTCCACCCGGATTCGCATCGTCGAGCTGTTGAGAGCACTGTCGAAAACCATGGCCATCCTGTTCGTGTCGCACGATCTCGGCGTCGTGGCATCGCTTTGCGAGGAGATCATCATTCTCGAACGAGGGCGGATCGTGGAAAGCGGCAAGACAGCGGACATCCTCGCCCACCCGCAGCACCCTTATACGCAAAAACTCCTCGCCAGCGTGCCACGCATGCCCGTGTGAGGATGTCGATCTCCGCTGCCAGTTCCCGGCAGGATGTGAAAAGGTCTAGTTCCTGCCAATTTTGCGAAGTATGTGCGCTCTGGGTTCCGCTTGGTGCCGGGAGCTTGCCAAGGAAGGTTTGATGGGGGTAGGTGGGCGCCCAGGTTTTGTGCTAATCGACCGGTCCGTTCCGGCTTACAATGAGGTCAGATGTGGGTTCTAAGAAAACAGCGCTCATAACGGGAATTACCGGACAGGACGGAGCTTATCTCGCCGAATTGCTGTTGGCCAAGGGTTACTCGGTTCACGGTATAAAGCGCCGCTCTTCTCTCTTCAACACGGCCCGCATAGATCATCTGTATCATGACCCGCACGAGAGTGGGGTCGATTTGACATTGCACCATGGAGATTTGACCGACTCCTCCAGTCTCACACGTATCATCCAGCTCGTTCAGCCCGACGAGATATACAATCTCGCGGCACAGAGCCATGTTGCCGTGTCCTTCGAGGAGCCTGAATACACGGCAAATTCCGATGCGCTCGGCGCACTCAGAATCCTGGAGGCAATTAGGATTCTCCGGTTGGAGGAGAAAACACGCTTTTATCAGGCTTCCACCTCTGAACTTTATGGCCTTGTGCAGGAGGTTCCACAGAAGGAGACCACCCCCTTCTACCCGCGATCTCCATATGCCGTTGCGAAGCTTTACGCCTACTGGATCACTGTGAACTACCGAGAGGCTTATGGCCTTTATGCCTGTAACGGGATCCTATTCAATCATGAGTCACCGATCCGCGGGGAAACCTTCGTCACCCGGAAGATCACGCGCGCTCTCGCTCGCATCAAGCTTGGCATGCAGGACCGGCTTTATCTCGGGAACCTGAATGCAAGGCGCGACTGGGGGCACGCAAAAGATTATGTCGAAATGCAATGGCTGATGCTTCAGCAGGAAAAGCCGGAGGATTTCGTGATTGCGACGGGCGAGCAGCATTCGGTCCGGGAGTTTGTGACGATTGCTTCTGCGGAACTCGGAATTGACCTTCGTTGGGAAGGGGAAGGCTTGGACGAGAAGGGCTACGACTCAAGAACCGGTGCCTGTCTCGTAGAGGTCGATCCGCGTTACTTCCGTCCTGCAGAAGTGGAAACCTTGCTCGGCGACGCAAGCAAGGCGAAACAGAAGCTTGGATGGCAGCCGAAGATTGGTTTTCGAGAACTCGTCACGGAAATGATGCGCGAGGACTTGCGCAGCGCTGAACGCGAGGCGCTGTTGATCAAGCAAGGCTATAATTCCTACAGCCCGAAGGAATAGCGATGGAACGTATCCCGGTTTATCAGCCACGGTTGACGGGCAACATCCAACGGTATGTGAACGAGTGTCTGTCGTCCGGGTGGATATCTTCCCGGGGCGAATTCATCTCTCGTTTCGAGAACGCGTTTGCCGAATATGTCGGAGCCTCTGCTGCGGCCTCCGTCTCAAATGGCACCGTCGCTCTGCATCTTGTGCTGGAGGCGCTGGGAATTGGCCCTGGCGACGAGGTGATCGTCCCGAGCTTCACCTATATCGCTTCGGTGAACACCATTCTTCAGACCGGGGCGACGCCCGTCTTTGTTGATTCACTAGAGGAGACGCTGCAGGTCGATCCTCAGAGCATTGCAGCAGCGATTACGCCGCGCACGAAGGCCGTGATGGTTGTCCATCTATACGGCCATCCGTGCGACATGGACGCAGTAACTCGTTTATGCGAGGAACATCGGCTGCTGCTCGTTGAGGATTGCGCCGAAGCGTTTGGCACGCGCTGGAAAGGCAGGCACGTAGGTACTTTCGGCGATGCCGCGACCTTTAGCTTTTTTGGAAACAAGACCATCACCACCGGAGAAGGAGGTATGGTCTTGGCCCGTGACGACAGTGTGATGGAGCGCTGTCGGCGCCTGAAGAGCCAAGGCGTTTCTCCCGTCCGGGAATACTGGCACGATATGCTGGCGTTCAATTATCGGATGACAAACATCCAGGCAGCCATCGGTCTGTCGCAGATCGAAATGGCCGCAGAGATTTTGCGCGATAAATTGCAATTGGCGCAACGGTACAGAGACGGACTGCAAGGCTTGCCTCTGCGGACCCACGACCCCGTCGGTGACGTCACGCACTCCTATTGGATGTGCTCGGTTATCCTGGATGACCCGAAAGAACGGGATTCCCTGCGGCAGCGTCTTGCGGAAAACGGCATTGAAACGCGCCCTTTTTTCCCGCCGGCGCATCTGATGCCGCATTGCAGAGCGGAAGTCGACCTGCCGGTGGCGGAAAACATCGGCTCTCGGGGAATTAATCTGCCCAGTTTTCCAGACCTTGTGGAAGAGCAGATTTCCCGGATCTGCGATGCCATCAAATCCTTTTATCGGTGACGGTCTTCACGTGGTTGAATATTTCAGGGGTATTTGGGCCGCTCGCTATTTCTGGTGGCATTTGTCCATGGCCGACCTTCGTTCGCGTTGGCGGCGCTCTTTTTTCGGTTTTTTCTGGTCGATCCTGCAGCCGCTTGGCCTGACACTTCTACTCTCCTTTGTTTTCAGCAATATCTTTGGGACCACGATCGGCGCTTACGCCCCCTATATATTCTCGGGCATGATCACTTGGGAGTTTGTGGTTTCGACGATCGTGGGAGGGGCGTTAGCTTTTGTCCAGGCGGACGCTTACATCAAGCAGACGAGACACCCTCTGGCCATTTATACACTCAGGAACGTGTTGAGCGGCCTTACCGTCTTTGCCGCCGCGGGCAGCGCGCTGATCATCTGGATTCTTTTAATGTTTCCGCAGAATCTGAGTTGGAGTTGGATCGCAGTTCCGACGATTTTTCCGATTCTGGCGATGATCACTTGGCCCTGGGCGACCTTGATGGCCTATATCGGAACACGGTTTCGCGATCTGCCTCACGCCTTGGGGCTGGTACTGCAGGCTATGTGGTTCGTTTCCCCAATCTATTTCGAAGAAAGCGTGTTTCGGCGCGGCGATCTGCATCTTTTTCTCGACTACAATCCCATTTACCACCTTCTCGAAATCATCCGGGCTCCGCTGCTCAGGGGGGAGTTCCCGACTGTAACCAATTATGTTTGGTGCCTCGGGACCGCCCTGCTATTGGCAATTCTTGCCTCTCTCGTCGGTAGGCGTTCTGAAAGAAGGGTTATTTTCTATCTATGAAGAACGCCATTCACCTCAGAAACGTCAATCTTCACTATGCTTCCACGGCGTTTAAGGAGCGCTCCTTAAAGACGCTGCTTGCCTCGCTCGCTAGTGGAAAGGTAGCGAGGCAGGAAGTCAGTGACATACATGCCCTGAAGGACATCACTCTCGAAATAACCGAGGGGGAAAGGGTGGGGCTGCTCGGCCACAACGGAGCCGGAAAGAGCACCTTCCTGAAGATGGTCGCTGGCCTTTATCCTGTCTCTTCAGGAGTGCGGCAGGTGAATGGCGTGGTCCGGGCGCTATTCGACCTGAGCCTTGGTTTCGAGCCGGATGCCACGGGACGGGAAAATATCCTCTACAGGGGCCTGCTGCTTGGATTGACGCCGAAATTCATGCGGGAGATCGAGGATGAGGTGGTGGCTTTTGCCGATCTCGGTGAGTTCATCGACTATCCGATCAAGACCTATTCCGCCGGTATGCAGGTGAGGCTGGCCTTTGCCATTTCCACGGCAGTGGGCGGCGACATCCTGTTGCTCGATGAGGTGGTTGGCGCAGGTGACGCTAATTTCATGATCAAGGCCAAGGAAAGGATTTTGGAACTCGTCAACAGGGCGGAGATACTTATCCTTGCCTCGCATGATTTTTCGACGCTGAAGTCAATGTGTACGCGTGGCATCGTATTTCACCACGGCAGCATCGCCTTCGATGGTAACATAGCGGAGGCGGTCGATGTTTACTGTCGGATCAATGGGGTTGCCGCGGCATGAGCGGCGACCATCCGCCCCGCGCGGTGTAAATTCTCATGATTATACTTCGGGCATCGATTTCGCGGGTAGCACGACACGTGCACCGATGAACTCTGCTGCAGCTCTGCGCTGAAAGGTGCTGGGCTGCTAAGGATTAGCAGGTCGAAGGCCAATCACATGGCGATACCGAGCTAGCGCGGTAGATATTTACAGGGGAGTTTGTGCGCACGAGCACGCGTGTGACCTGGACGGTGGGGCAGGGAACTATGCACATCGACAGTTTTATGATCAGGTGCTTACTGTCGCACGTGTGGCGAAGTACAAATGTGGATGAAATTCCGAGCAGCGAAGTTTGGGCATGAATAATGAGAGGAAGGTGAAGACCGGCCTTTATATTCTGGGCTTTGGCGGTCATGCGCGGAGCGTGGCTGACATAGCAATGGCGGCGGGTGTCCAGGAACTTGTTTTTGTCGATCCTGCAGCGGCACCGGGTGCCTCCTTCGCAGGCTTTCCTGCTGTGACGGAAATACCAGGATGCTTGCCAGAAGGATGGGGTATTCTACCTGCGATCGGAGATAATCACAGACGCCGGGCGGCATGCGACGGGGTGGCCGCGCTCGCAACGGTGATTTCCCCCGACGCGTCCATCGGCGTTGCAGCTTCCATTGGATCAGGAACGGTCGTCGCGAGGCATGCTCATATCGGGCCGAATGCGCGGGTGGGCCTAGGCGTCATCGTCAACACCGGGGCGGTGGTGGAACATGATTGCGAAGTGGGAGATTTCACCCACGTGGCGGTCAATGCAACGGTCGCCGGTAGCTGCCGTATCGGAGCAAATGTGATGATAGGCGCCGGAGCAACCGTAATCGATGGTATAAGCATCTGCGACAATGCGGTCATCGGCGCCGGCGCGGTAGTAGTCGGCGATTTAACGGAGCAAGGTGTTTATGTGGGAACGCCGGCTCGGCGGATTCGATAAGGCTGTCTTCTTCGCAACAAGGGTTGCGGCATTCATAAAAGGCTTTTGTAAAGCGCTAAATAATCCACGCACATTACTTCCGCGCGGAATAGCCGATCGTAACGCTCCCGCGCTGCTTCTCCCATCCGAGCTGCATCGGAAGGTTCATTGAAGAGCTTTTGCATTGCCTCGCCAAGTGCTGAGGGGTTGGCCGGTGGAACGACGAATCCTGTCACTCCACTCAGGTTAACGTAGCTAGTCCCGGTTCCGATTTCGCATGAAATCATGGGCTTGCCGGCACGGGCCGCCTCGAGCAGGGCTACGCCAAAGGCTTCCGAGCGCACATGTGAGGGAAAGAGGAAGGCGCCGCAAAGATGGAGCAGGGCAGCCTTGTCCTCATCGGAAATGCTTTTTAGAAGCGTAACGTTCGGAAGCTTTTGCTGTCCGATTTCATTAGCCAGGTCTCCGTTCCCGGCAATGACGACAGGCAGCCTTGTCTTTCGCGCGGCTTCGATGAGAAAAGGCAATCCCTTGTAGTATCTGAGTGCTCCGACGAAGAGGAAGAATCCTTCTCCCACCTGCTGACGCCAGTGGCGCACGAGAGGTTCTTGCGGCGGCTTCTGATCGGCCAGGCCAATCGGGATGACCACCGTTTTGTGTTTAAAGCGTTGCAGTGTGGGGCTTGTCTCGAGGTAATTGGGCGACGTCGCTACGATCCGGTCGATGCTGTCCAGGAATCGGTGCATCATAGGGCGATAAAGCCCCAGCAAGAGGCGCTGACGGACAATATCGGAGTGATAGGTCACCACTGTTGGCCGGGACGGCTTTTCCCGTAGGTGGACAAGGTCCATCATCGGCCAGGGAAAGTGATAATGAATGACATCAACACTCTCCGCGAATTCTCGAAAAGCCCTGAATAGGGAGGAGGAGAGCCCAGTGGAAGCGATATAGAGATCGCATTTGGCCTGATGGCCAAAATGCCGGCCGACACGGTAGTCCTTCTCGGGTTTTTTACTGAGGGAAAGAACGTGCGATTCCACGCCCTGCGCCCAGAGTCCTTCGGAAATTTCCCAGATCACCCGTTCGACGCCGGTGAAGCTGTCCGGCAGATATGTCTTGAAAACGTGAAGGACTTTCACTGGTGCCCCTGATGGATTCTCGGCGAGAGGTGCGCACTGCCAGCTTCACTCGAGAGAGGGCCATAGACGCTCTTGCTTTCCACGTAAATAGCTTGGCTTGGATCACAGCCGGTTTGAGGTAACTCTTTGCCGGCGCTCACATGGGCAGTAGGTCACTACAGCCCTGTGCGTCCATTCGGACACACAAAGGACGCAGTAAATTATTGAATTGACGCATCTTGCTTTCCGAAAACCGATTCCGGCTTTGGGCCGATGCTCTAGGCTACAACGCTATGCTGCGGCCTTTCCGCGTTCCGGAAAGAGCTTTAAAAGCCCTTCGGCGGAGGCCTCCGCCACGCCCCGTTCCGTAATGAGCCCGGTCACGAGTCGCGCGGGCGTCACGTCGAAGGCAGGATTGGCAGCAGGAGTCGCATCAGGCGAGATCCGCACCTGCGTGATCTCGCCTGATGCGGTCTTCCCCCAGACGAGCGAGACCTCCTCCGCCGAGCGTTCTTCGATCGGGATCTCTTTCACCCCGTCGCGCACAGTCCAGTCGATCGTAGGGGAGGGGAGGCCGACATAGAAAGGCACGCCATTGTCCTTGGCGGCAAGCGCCTTCAGGTAAGTGCCGATCTTATTGCAGACATCGCCATTGGCCGTGGTACGGTCGGTGCCGACAATCACCATGTCGACCAAGCCGTGCTGCATCAGGTGCCCGCCGGCATTGTCGACGATCAGCGTGTGCGGCACGCCATGGCCTGCCATTTCCCACGCCGTGAGATGCGCGCCCTGATTGCGCGGCCGGGTCTCGTCCACATACACATGGACCGGGATTTTCTCTTCAGTCGCAAGATAGATCGGCGCGGTGGCGGTGCCGTAATCAACGGTGGCGAGCCAACCCGCATTGCAGTGGGTGAGGATGTTGACCGGCTCACCGGGTTTCTTGCGCTTGGCGATCTCCTTGATGATCGAAAGCCCGTGCTTGCCGATCGCGCGGTTCAGTTCCACGTCCTCGTCGGCGATCTCTGCCGCCCGCACATAGGCTGCTGCGGCACGTTCGCCCTCGGGAAGTGGGCGCAGCGTCTCGCGCATCGCGTCGAGCGCCCAGCGCAGATTGATCGCGGTGGGCCGGGTCGCATGCAGTTCTTGCCAAACGGCATCCAGAGCCGCATCGGATGGGTCTTCCCGCATGCGGATCGCCACGCCATAGGCAGCCGTCACACCGATCAGAGGCGCTCCGCGGACCCACATATCGCGGATGGCTGTCGCGATCCCAGCCACCGTGCGGACATTCTCGATGCGGAATTGATGCGGCAGCCAGCGCTGGTCGATGAGATCCACCGACCAGCCGTCTTCGTTCAGCCAGATGGTGCGGTAATGCTTGTCTCCGACCTTCATCCTGTTTCTCCTTGGCTCATAGCCCTTGGTCGAGCGACTTCGCCAGCCGGTCGAGCTCCGCCAGTGAGCTGATGTGCTTGCGATTCACGGCGATATGCCGCCCGAAGCGGAGCGCAGCGGCCTCGCAGGAGGCCCTGAGTTTGGTATCCTCTATGCTCTCGAAATCGGCATTGTGGGCGAGCCCCAGGATCCGCCGGTGGATTTCGATGCCCGCAAAGCCCAGCATATCCGTCCAGATGTCATGGATCACATGGTTCAGCGCCTGTTCGGCGCCCAAGGCATCTCCTTGGTCTTCATAGAGGCTCCGGTGGTAGAGCATGCCCCTGCGCTCGGTACGCCAGAGCCTGGCGAACTCCTCGCGGAAGATGGCCCAGGTCTCCTCGATCACACGCAATAGATAGGCGCGCATGTCCTCGCGGGAACCCTCCGCTTCATGCCCACGCTGGGAGAAAAAGGCCATCCAGTAATTGGAGAGCAGCATGCCCACATCGAACGCCATTGGCCCATAGAAGGCGAATTCAGGATCGATGATGCGCGTGTCGCTTTCCGTCACCATGACCGAGCCCGTGTGCAGGTCTCCATGCACCAGGGTTTCCGCCTTGGCGGCGAAAAGATGCTTCAGCTTCTGGGCTTCGACTTTCAGGTCACGGTCGGCCCTGAGCTCCGCGACCACCGGACCGAGTTCCGGCGTGTGCCGGTTCATGGGGGCGGAGAAATAAGGGTCGGTGAAGACGAGATTCTCGGTGATGTCGCAGAGCTCCACATTGTCGGCGAAGAGCGCTAGATCCGCCTTGCGCTCGCGCGTTTCCATGTGAAGGTCGGAGCCGCGGAAGAGCGTGCGCGCCATGAAGAGGCCGAGATCCTCTGCGATGCGCGGAAGCTGCCGTCCTTGGATCAGTGCCCGCCGCAGAATGATATGCGGCGACAGATATTCCATCACGATCAGCGCCTGCTGCTCGTCGAAGTGGTAAATGGCCGGCACCTGGCCTGGCGCTCGCTTCTCCTGGCGCGTCAGCGCGTGGTATTCGAAGAAGGAACGCTTCAGCGGCAGCGGCCAGCTGTCGCCGACGAGGCGCACGTAGGGAAGCGCCTGCTTGACAACGACCGCGCCCCTATCTCCCTCGACGATGAAGACGAGGTTGAGGTTACCATCGCCTACCTCGCGCACCCTCCAGCTCGATCCTGTGCCGCCGACATGCTCCGCGACCGCGGTCACCCTTTCGAGGCGTTCAGGCAAGGTCTCCACCGTCAGGGGCTGAAACGCGCTGCCATGCATGAGCTCCTCCATCCTCCTCCGCATCACCCTCTCACGCTAGCAAGTGGTTTGTCATTTTTCAATGATGTTGACAAATGCTCGGCACCTGATAGCGTCCGAGGTGGGAGGAAATCATGGCAGAGGGCGCCATCTTCCGCATTGCGGGTCTCGGAAAATCATTCGGCCCCAACGATGTCTTGCGCGGCGTCGCGATGGAGCTTCGCGCCGGCGAGGTCACCGTTCTCATGGGCGCCAATGGCGCCGGTAAGTCGACCCTTGTGAAGATCATGAGCGGCATTCATCAGGCTGATCGAGGCGTGATGATGCTGGCAGACGCGCCTTTCCTGCCCGCCACCCCCGCAGAAGCGATGCGCGCCGGCGTGGTTACCGTGCATCAGAACATCAATGACGGGGTGGTCGGTGCACTCGACGTCGCCACAAACCTGGTGCTTGATCGGCTGAATGATACGGGCCGCGGAATCTTCTTCAATCCGCGTCGCGTGCGCCGCGAGGCAGCGGACGTGGCGGCCCGCATGGGCCTGCGCCTCGATCTTTCCGCCGATGTGACCGAACTGCCGCTCGCCGACCGGCAGATGGTCGCCATCGCCCGAGCGATGGCGCACGAGCCGAAGGTCATGATCCTGGACGAGCCGACCTCTTCGCTCTCGGCCAATGAGGCCGCGCGTCTGTTTGACCTGATCGACCGGCTGCGCGCGCGCGGTGTCGCCATCCTCTATATTTCCCATCGCATGTCCGACATCCGGAGGCTCGCGGACCGCATCTTCAGCTTGCGCGATGGCCAGATCGTTGGCCGTTTCGAGGAGAAGCCGCTCGATTATGAGGGTGCGGTGAACGCAATGCTCGGGCGCAATCTCGGCCGGAGCGGCATAGCCTCACGTGCTGCTTCACGCCCGATCTTTTCTGCCGAGGGGCTACTGATATCACCGGCTGGCCGACCGTTTTCGCTTACGCTCGGAGCGGGTGAAGTGGTGGCAGTGACGGGGCTCGTCGGCGTCGGCAAGACACGGCTCGCCGAGACCCTATATGGCATTCACGCCCCGCTTGGGGGGACGATGCAGCTCGACGGCAGCGTTTACCGGCCGAAAGCGCCGGCGGAGGCCATTGCCCGCGGCGTCTTTCTCGTCGCGAAGGATCGCGCGCAGACGGGCATCGTGCTGGATTTCAACATCTACGAGAATATGAGCCTGCCGTTTCTGCCGCGTTTCTCGCATTTCGGCGTGGCGCGGCGCCGTGCGGAGCGGGCAAAGGCACGGGAACAGATCAAGGATCTGAAGATCGTCTGCCGCTCCGAGCGCGACGATCTTGCCACGCTGTCGGGCGGCAACCAGCAGAAGGTGACCGTCGCGCGCTGGCTTTCACAACCCTCCCGGCTCCTGATCCTGGATGAGCCCTTCCAGGGCGTGGACATCGCCGCTCGGCACGATATCGCCGCCAAGCTGCGCGAGAGCGCGGCGGATCGCGCCACGCTCCTTTTCCTCACGGAATTGGACGAGGCGCTGGAAACGGCGGACCGCATCCTCGTGATGTCTGAGCACACGATCGTCGGGGAGCACCGCAGCGCGGAAGTCGACATGGAGCGCCTGCTGGCCGATGTGGCGGGGAGGGGCATCGGCGATGCTGCATGAGATATCCGGAAATGCGGGCGTATCTTCGCGCCCCCGAGCACCGAGGATCATGAGAGGTGACCATGAGTAGCGATCTCGTCGGAAAGCCTGTCACGGAAGCCCAGCCATCCGGCGCCGCCCGCCTTTCCCTGCGCGAACTCGCCATCCGCTATGGTTTCCTGCTTCTGCTGGCTGGTCTCATCGTTTTCTTCTCGCTCGCCACGCGCGGCTTCGCCTCGCCGCAAGCAGCCGTTTTCATCCTCCAGTCGGTCTCCATAACGGGAATCCTGGCGCTCGGCGTGACCGCCACCATGGTGGTGGGCGGCTTCGACCTCTCCATCGGCTCGATCGCCACAAGCGCAATGATGGCCGCGGCCTATGTGATGGTGGTCATGGAGCAGAACGCATTGGTGGCGGTGCTCGTCTGCCTGGCCATCGGGGCGCTGGTCGGCCTGATCAACGGGCTGATCATCTGCTATATGCGCGTGCCGGATCTGCTCGCCACGCTCGGCATGATGTTCCTGCTGATCGGCCTCCAGCGCATCCCGACCGAGGGCCGCTCCATCGCCGCCGGCATGACCATGCCCGACGGCTCGACCGCTGCCGGCACCTTCAGCGCTAATTTCCTGGCGCTGGGCCGGCATCGCTTCGATTTCTTCATTCCCGATCTCGTGCCGGCCTCGGTGGTCGTGCTCATCGTGCTTGCGGTGCTTATCTGGTTTTTCCTGGAATACACGCGCTTCGGCCGCATGATGTATGCCGTAGGTTCCAATGCGCGGGCGGCGGAGTTCGCCGGCGCGCCGGTCAAGGCATACAAGATCTGGGCCTATGTCATCTCCGGCATCTTTTCTTCCATCGGTGGTATCCTTCTGGCCGCTCGTCTCGGGCGCGGCGATATCGCCTCGGGGAACAATCTTCTGCTCGATGCGGTGGCCGCAGCATTGATTGGCTTTGCCGTGCTCGGCGCGGCGAAGCCGAATGCTTTCGGCACCGCTATCGGCGCGCTATTCGTGGGTGTGCTGCTGCAGGGCCTCACGATGATGAACGTGCCCTATTACACGCAGGATTTCGTCAAGGGAGCGGTGCTCGTCATCGCGCTCGTCTTCACTTTCTCGCTGCTCGGCCGCAATGCCCGGTAGCGCTGAAAATTCGGTTCAATGGAGGAGAAAATGATTTTCACAAGAAGAGTTCTGGGCAAGGTGGGGCTTGCCCTTCTGGGGGCGAGTTTCCTGGCACCCGTGGCGGCGATCGCGCAGGACAAACCCGCGCCGTTCGACAACCCCGGCGAGGTCGACATCGCGCTGGTGCGCTATCTTTCGACCGGTGACTTCTTCCAGGCCTATCTTTCGGGGGTAGAGGCTCAGGCCAAGGCGCTCGGCGTCAATCTGCGTGTTTTCGATAGCCGCCAGGATGCTGCGCTGCAGGCCGATATGGTCGACCAGGCGATCGCCCTCGGCGTCGACGGCATCATCATCCAGCACGGCCTGACCGAATCCATGAAGGAAGCCGCCCAGCGCGCGGTCGATGCCGGCATCAAGGTTGTGGCCTTCGACGTGAATGTGGAAAACGAGGCCATCCCGCAGATCGAGCAGTCCGACCGCGACCTCGCCCGCCTCGCCCTGGAACAGGCCATCAAGGACAATGGCGAAAGCTGGAAGGCGGCTTACGTCTACGTAGCCGGCATTGCGCCTCTCGACCGCCGCGACGAGACCTGGCGCGAGTTCAAGGAAAAATATCCGGGCATCGAGGAAGTGGCGCAGTTCGGCACGCTCGACAACCCGATCGCCAATTCCGTGGCCAACCAGGCACGTTCCGTGCTCACCGCCAATCCGGACGTCCAGGTGGTCTTCGCCCCCTATGACGAATTCGCCAAGGGCGTCAAAATTGCCGTGGACGAGGCTGGCATGTCCGGCAACATCAAGATCTATTCCGCTGATATCTCGACGGCTGACATCTCGGCCATGCGCGAGCCGGGCAGTGCCTGGGCAGCCACGGCCGCGACCAATCCGGCGGTTGTCGGCGAGGTTTCGGTTCGCGCGCTCGCCATGCTGCTCGCCGGCGAGGATCCCGGCCAGAGCGTGATCGTGCCTCCGACGCTGATCACGCAGGCTCAGCTGAACGAACAGGATATCAAGAACATGGAAGAACTCTCGCAGAAGCTGCCGCAGTTCGCCCATGCGGATGTTGCCGTTCCGGCCTGGATGCCCCTCCCGCCGCGGGATTGAAGCTTTGCGCTGATCAAGAAGGGCGGCTCACGGCCGCCCCTTTTCTTTATCCAGCTTCCCTGATTTCGGTTATCCTGGAAGCCGGAGCGCGCCGTAGGCTATCCTGAACCCCAGAGACCTCAGCGGTTCCGCAAAGCCACAAGCGATCCTGAAGAACGCCAAGACGAGCGGCCCGTGCTCGACGTCCAGCGGTAAATGGGTCCGGCTCTCGCTTCGCTCAGGCGGGGATGACGAAGTGACGCCTATCTCAACGCGGCCGCGATATTGCCGCCGTCGACGGTTGTCACATTGCCGGTGGTGCGCTCGGCCAGCGCCTGATGCAGGAAGGCCTGCGCCACATCCTCGGCCCGCACTTCGAGGCCGAGCAGGTTCCCGCCCATATATTCCTTTTCCGAAACGCCGCGTGCCTTGGCCCGGTTGGCGATCATCTCGTCCGTCAAGAGCCCCGAGCGGATGCGGTCGGCGTTCACCGCGTTGGAGCGCACGCCGATCGCGCCATAATCGATCGCATACTGGCGGGAAAGGAAGAGGGTGGCCGCCTTTGGCAGGCCATAGGCGCCGAAATTCGGCCCCGGATTGACAGCCTGCTTGGAGGTGTTGAAGAGCAGAACGCCGCCTGTCTTCTGCATCTTGAAGATGCGCACCGCATTGCTTGCTACGCTCTGATGGGCGAAGAAATTGAGCTCGAAGCTTTTCCTGAGCAGAGCGTCGTCGACCTCGCCGATCCTGCCCTCCCAGGCCGCACCGGCATTCGAGATCACGATATCGACGCCGCCATAGGTATTCACCGCCTTGTCGAAGGCTGCCCGCACGTCTGCCGGATTCGTTACGTCCGCACCGATCCCGATCGAGTTGTTGCCGGCGTCCTTGGCCGCGGCCTGGGCGTTCTCCCCGTCGAGATCGACCACGACCACATGCGCGCCATAGGAGGCGAACAGTTTTGCTGTGGCCGCGCCGATAGCGCCTGCGCCCCCCGTCACGAGCATGACTTGGCCGGAGAGCGGCTTCGGCTTGTTGGAGGCGAGTTTCGCCTGTTCCAGGGACCAGTATTCGAGCTCGAAAAGATCGGAGAGCGCCAGCGGGTGGAACGAGCCGATCGCTTCGGCTCCGGTCACTGCCTCGATCAGCATTTCACCCACATCGGCAGCGATCTTGGCCTCCTTGAGGCTGCGGCCGTGGCCGAAAAGCCCTAGACCGCGAACGAGCGTCAGCCGCGGCATGGGGTCGAGCATGGTGCGCGTCACGTCGTCCCGCGCGTCATTGGTTTCGAAATAATCCCGGTACCGATTGGAGAACTCCGCCACCCGATCACGGACAATATTGGAATAGTCCTCCAGCTTGCCAGCTTCAGGCGCCGGCAGAACCATGGGACCCGTCTTGATACGGATCGAGAGATCAGGCGTTGAGACGCCGCGCCTGGCGAGATCCTCCGCCGCATCGGCGTTCACATAATCCAGGATCTTGGGCGAAGTACGGAAATCGCAGACCATGCGATCAAACCGGCCTTCGCCATGGTCGACTGCCACCGCACCGCGCAGATAGGGCGCGATCTCAGAAGGTGATGCGAGCGAGGAGGGCAGGGCGACCGCGGAAAACGGCTTCCTGCCCTTTCTCGCCACGAATTCCTCCGCCAGCGTCACAAACTCGATCATGAGATCGTAAGCTTCCTTCGCCCCTTCGGCGAAGGTGAAGATGCCGTGCTTGTCCAGGATCAGGCCCTCGACGGAAGGATCCGACTCGTAGATCTCGGCCGCCGCCTTGGCGAGGTCAAAGCCCGGCTTGATATACGGCACGAAACCCAGGCGCTTGCCGAAGACCTCGCGGCAGAGCGGCTCGCTTTCCTTCTGGTCCACCAAAGCCAGAATGGCCGTCGAATGCGTATGATCGACGAATTTATGCGGAAGAAATGCGTGCAGAAGCGTTTCGATGGAAGGGTTGGGCGCATAGGGGTCGATGAGATTCGCCCTCTGCATCGCCACCATGTCTTCATCCGACAGCTGGTCCAGCTTTCGCGCGGCGAGCAGCGCCTCCATCTTGACGGCCGGCAGGCCGGCCGGCTCGATCACCGCCATGTCCCAGCCGCTGCCCTTTACGCAGAGCACGTCCCATTCCTGGCCGAGCAGATCCCTGGTCTTGGTTTTCAGAGAGGTGTTGCCGCCGCCATGGAGCACGAGCCTGGGCTCGCCGCCCAGAAGCCGCGTCGTATAGACCCGAAGCGCCAGATCGCGATCCACTCCCTTTGCGCCATAGGCGTTTACGAGCTTTTTGGCTTCGCTGTCGTTCCAGAGGTTCTGCATCGTCTTCCCGCCTGTCATCATTGAGGGGCTTCACGCGGTTGCGCGTGTGGCTTCGTCCTTGGATTGAGTTGCGTTTGCGTGGTCGAGCAGGCGTTTGGCCATGCGCGACGTCAGCACGAGATGTGTCGAAAAGCGGCCTTTGAGCGCGGCCAGGAGCGGCTCGAACTTCTCGTCCTCCTGCACCACCATCAGCCGGCGTGGAATGGCGCGAATGGCGTCGAAATCAGCCGAGATCATGCGGCGATTGTAGTCGCAGTCGAGCAATGTGCCTTCCTCGGTGATTACCTGGCCTGCAATGACACCGACCCCGCCCTTCCGCTTGATGTCGGAAAATTCCTTCAGGCTCAGCGCGCCGCATTTGATCACATGGCTGTCTTCGTTGAGGGTGCCGACAGTGAAAAGCGCAAGGTCGCAGGAACTGACCCCTTCCAACTGCTCGCGAATGACCGGTTCTTCGCGCAATTGCCGCGCAAGCTCTTCGGTGCTCAGCACCAGCGGTGCATAGCAGTTCAAGCCTTTGGCGTTCAGCCTGCGCGCAATCTCCATGGTGCATTGGTCCGGCCGATAGGAATAGGGCGAGCCGAGATTGCCGCAGAGTTCCACGACCGTGACGTCCTGCCGGTCCGCATAGGACATGGCGTCCGCCATCGCGTATACCGTACGGCCCCAGGCGACGCCCACGCGATCGCCATTGTGCACCATTTCGAGAAAAACATTCGCCGCCAGCGTCGGAATTTCCGCGGCCGCATCGTGCGCCAATCCTTCCTCGCTCACCATCCAAACGGAGTCGAGCCCGTAAGCGTCCTCCAACTGGCGGGCCATCATGTCGTCGCGGAAGAGATCGGTGGAAGTGGAGATGGTGACGATCCCCATTTCTCGTGCGCGGCGCAGATAAAGCGCCACCGACGCGCGCGAAATATTGAGCCGCTGGGCTACCTCGTCCTGCCGCAGCCCGTGCGTGTAATAAAGCCAGGCGGCCTTGTGGACGATCTGTTCTGCAGAACGAAGCGCCATCTTTCCTCCTCGGATTAGACATTATTCATGGCCATTAACAAAAGTCAATCAGACCCGCTCTCCCCAGGTGAGATGCCGGCTTACGGCCACGAAATGCGCAGCCGACAACGATCGGCCGGCACCGCAAATAAATGCAGCCGTGGGGCGGAGATTTAGAAATCGCTGCCTATCGCGACCTTACGCCGAGATCCGCTCGAAGCAGGCGAAGTAAAAACCGTCGGTATCGGTCGTGGCGGGTGTGAGCGTAATGCCATTGGCCAGGCGCGGCTTTGCCTTCGCTCCTGGAAGACGTTGATGCCAATACGATTCGTAATCGACCGGGCGGAACTCGGGCGAGCGGGCCAGGAAGGCGGCAGCCTGATCCGCGTTCTCTTCCTGGAAGATCGAGCAGGTGATGTAGGCGAGCCGCCCTCCAGACCGAACATATCGGCTTGCGGCGTCGAGGATTGTGGACTGCTCCGTGCGCCGGGTCTCGAGCTGCTGGGCCGTAAGACGCCATTTCGCATCCGGGCGACGGCGCCACGTGCCGGAGCCGGTGCAGGGCGCGTCCACCACCACCAGATCCATCTGGCCCGCAAGGCGCTCCAGTTGCGGAGCTTCCGTGACCACCTGCACGTTTCGGCATCCTGCCCGCTTGAGCCGTTCAAAGATGGGCGCGAGCCGCTGCCGGTCCGCGTCATAGGCGTGGACCTGCCCGCGATTGTCCATCATCGCGGAGAAGGCCAGGGTCTTGCCGCCCGCACCTGCGCAGAAATCGAGCACCTGCTCGCCCTGAGCGGGTCCTGCCAGTTCTGCTACAATCTGCGAACCTTCGTCCTGCACCTCGAACCAGCCTTTCTGGAAAGCCGGCTCCGCCTGCACATTGGGATGGCGGCCATCGCCTGAAATCGGCGCTATGCGAAGGCCGTTCGGCGCCAGCGCCGCCGGGACTGCGCCGGTTCGCGACAGGGCCGAAAGCACCTTCTCCCGCGTCGCTTTCAGGCGATTCGCCCGCATGTCGAGAGGCGGCCGCGAGGCGAGGGCAGCGCCTTCCCCGGCCCACTCGGAGCCGAATGCCCTTTCCATCATCGTCTCACACCAATCCGGCGCATTGGCGCGCACGGAGGCCGGCAGATCTTCCGAAAACCTGGAACGGAGAGTCCCGAGCTCCTCCTCGGTCAGCGAGGGTGGGCCAAAGCGGTCGTCTTGAAGAGAGCCGATGAGTTGTTCTGGTGAAACACCGTTCTCGATGAGGTAAGCGCCCAGAACCAGCGTGCGGGCCGTCTCCGCATCGAAGATCCAGGCTGCCTCACGCCGCCGGCGCAAAGCGTCGTAGACGAAATTGCCAATGGCCGCCCGATCGCCCGCTCCGGCGAAACGATGTGACAGCCCCCAGTCCCGCATCGCATCCGCCGCGGGACGGTGACGTGTTTCGATGTCCTCGAGAATCTCGATGGCCGCAGCAAGCCGCCCGCCAAGTCGCATGATGAGCCTTTCCGGTATACCCGTCTTGGCGCTCTGGCTAACCCGAGAGGCGTGGATGTACAAGTGGCAAAGAAAAGAAGAGGGCGCAGATTGCTCTGCGCCCCAAGTTGGGGGAGGAACATCGTAGGAGCTGATGAAAATCGGGCCCCGCAATCAGGATTGATCAGGCCGCAACAAGTTCCCTGGCCTGGCGGTGGTAAACCGGACCATTGCAAGCGAGCGCTGTCCGCATCCGCATTATCACCCGGTCGGATATTTCGAAAACGCCGCAGCACACGGGCTGGCGGCCAAATCCTTCGGCCCTGCCGACCTGTTTAGGAAACGCGCCCATCCTGTCATAGATGCGCTGCCAGGCCGGCTCGTAATTGGCCACCAATGCCCTGACCCCGTTAACCCGGCACCATTCTATGGCGGCCAGTGCCAAAATGCCGAACGCCTTGCCGGCATCCATGCCTGGAAAGTCGCGTGCGAGATTTCCGGAATGGATGCATGCACGGGTCGCCTCCCAGATCCCGGGTGCTGCCAAGGAGGCGTCCGGCATGGTCTCGCGAAACACGTCGAAAAGTAGAGTTGGGCCGGTCGTCGGAAGCAGCCGCATGGATGCGTAAAGGGCAACCCGCTCCGGATCGTACCAGGCGAGATAAACCGGCCCCAGCGTGTCGTAGTGATCCCGTTCATAGTGCCCAACGAGCGAAACCTCCCATTTCAGAGCATCGTGGAAGACCTGCTTGCGCAGGCGAAACATCTGGTCGAGAACATCTGCATGCTCATCGATCTGGTCAGGCGCGATGGATATGAACATAGTTCCCTCCGCATCTTGGGCGAAGGGATTGTCCTATGGGGTCAGGCGGAGAAAAATCGCCCCAAATGATCGCCCCCATATGGGAGGGGTCACAAGGAGATGATCCTGAAGTGAATGGCCTTCGCAACCGCCTGTGAAAGCGTGCTGCAGTCAAGCTTGTTGCGCACCGATTTAAGGTAGGCGCGCACCGTGTTTGCCGACAGTTGAAGGATGATCGCAATAGCGCGATAGTCCTTCCCGCGGGCTGTCCATCGCAGGCACTCCACTTCCCGCGGACTCAGATGCGGGAAATGGTCCTCCTCGCCATAGATTTCGAGGATCGCCTGGCGATGTAGCCTTTGTCCGATCTCGGCGAGAGCGGCAGAATGGCCGTCGAGGAAGGCAGTCCATTCGTCCGGGCTTCTGGAAGACGTCACCGAAAGCAGCGAGCGCCGCCCCTCGCGATCGACAATGGGAATGGAATAACCGTTTGCGCCAAGCCCGAAGGCTTTTGCCTCCGCCATAAGCTGATGCTCGGCGGGAGAAAGCTCCAGGCTTTCCCAGCCGAAGGGCTCTTGCGCGGCGAAGCCGTGCCTGACTACCGGATCAACATTGACGTAGTTGCGCAGCAGATAGCGTTTGACCCACTCGGCGGGATAGGTGCTTTTGACATAGGGGGTGTCGAAAGTGCCGGCGATGCTCTTGGCCACCTGGAAGGTGGCATGGTCCAGGCCATAGGCGAGCCGCAAGACCTGCACGGCCGTTTCCACGGATGGTGAACGGGTGACGGCATCGATGGCCGCCGCCCACTGGGTCTCCTCATAAGCCTGTCTGATTGCGTTCATGAATTACCCCCCTGTTTCCGCCGCAGGCTTGAACATGAACATGATTATAAAAACACTTCAAGTACTTGATAATACATGCGCAGGTTGAGTGATGCCGAAACGCTAATCTTCTTTTTGTGGTTGACCGCCTCCCAAATCGTACGCCAACCGGTCACGGATATTTTACAAATAGCGCGGTGGTGGCTGGAAGTATGTGAGACGGCAGGCGAAGACTGCTCGTGGCAGCAAAAAAGGGCGCGGATTTCTCCGCGCCCTTTTTCTGTTTCGAAAAGGTGGTCCGTTACTGAGCGGCAGCCTGCGGCGTGGCATTGGTGACGGGAATGGCGTTGGCGACATAACCATGCAATTCCTTCAGGGCGGCGCGAACGCCATCGCCGTAATCGGGATGGATGCGGTCGAAATGGACGAGCTGGCGCTCGATGATCTCGCCCGGAACCCCCGTCATGGCAGCGGCGATGTTCGAGAACAGCCTTGCTTTCTGTTCGGCGTCGAACAGGTTGAAGAGGGCGCGCGGCTGCGAATAATCGTCGTTGCCGACCCGGTGGTTATAGCGCTCCGCATCCCCCGAGATCCGCAGTGGCGGCTCCTTTGCCGAAGGCTGCTCGACGGCGGCGCCTGGAACGCTGTTCGGCTCGTAATACGCATCCACATTGCCGGTCTTCTGGCCGAAGAAGTTCATCTGGCCGTCCTTGTGGTAGTGGTTCACTGGGCAGCGCGGCGCGTTGACCGGCAGCGCTTCGTAGTGGGTACCGAGGCGATAGCGGTGCGCGTCCGCATAGGAGAAGATGCGCGCCTGCAGCATCTTGTCCGGCGAGAAACCGATGCCGGGAACGATGTTCGACGGAGAAAATGCAGCCTGCTCGATCTCGGCAAAGTAGTTCTCGGGATTGCGGTTGAGCTCGAGAACGCCGATGTCGATCGGCGGATAATCCGCATGCGGCCAGACCTTCGTCAGATCGAACGGGTTGTAGGGCGTCTTCTCCGCGTCGAGTTCGGGCATGATCTGCACCTGCACCTTCCACTTCGGGAATTCGCCGCGCTCGATCGCGCCAAACAGCGCCTCCTGATAGCTCTCGCGGGTCTTGCCGATAACGCGCTCGGCCTCCTCATTGGTGTGGAATTTGTGGCCTTGCAGCGTCTTGAAGTGGAACTTCACCCAGTAGCGCTCGCCCGCGTCATTCCAGAACGAGTAGGTGTGCGAACCATAGCCGTTCATGTGCATCGGGCTGACGGGCAGACCCCGGTCCGACATCAGGATCGTGACCTGATGGAGCGATTCCGGCGACAGCGACCAGAAATCCCACATCGCCTTGGGCGAGCGCAGATTGGTCTTGGGATGTCGCTTCTGCGTGTGGATGAAGTCGGGGAACTTGTAGGGATCGCGCACGAAGAAGACGGGGGTGTTGTTGCCAACGAGATCCCAGTTGCCTTCCTCCGTATAGAACTTGACGGAGAAGCCGCGCACGTCACGCTCCGCGTCGGCCGCGCCGAGTTCACCTGCCACCGTGGAGAAGCGCAGGAGCAGCGGCGTTTCCTTGCCCGGCTGCAGCGCCTTTGCACGCGTATATTTGGAAATGTCGCCCGTGATCTTGAGCGTTCCATACGCGCCCCATCCCTTCGCGTGGACCACCCGCTCGGGAATGCGCTCACGATTCTGATGGGCGAGCTTTTCAATGAGCTGGTAATCCTGCAGCAGGACCGGACCACGCTCGCCGGCGGTCAATGAATTCTGGTTGTCGGCGATCGGCGCGCCTGCGGTGGTCGTCAGCGTCGGTTTCTCGGCCATGCAATTCTCCCTGCTATCGCGCGGAAAAAAGCTGCTCGCGCGTCGTGTCTAAATTGGAACAATTCCAAACTAGCCGCTGTTCGTGATAAAGGCCAATTGCCTTTGCTAGTTGCCTCGATAAGATATCCTTATGACGCGACTGACCCTTCGACAGATGCAGTATTTCCAGAAGCTGTCCGACGTCCTTCATTTCGGACGCGCTGCCGCCGCCTGCGGGGTGACGCAGCCGGCCCTGTCGGCGCAGATCGCTGAAATGGAAGCGCAGCTTGGCTTCCAGCTCTTCGAGCGCGGTGGCGGCGTTGTCCGGCTCACCCAGGAGGCACGGGAACTGCGGCCACGCATCGAACGCATCCTTGCCGAGGTGGAGGATCTGGAGCAGATGGCCCGGCGTGACAGGAATGCGCTTGAAGACCGGTTCAGACTGGGGATCATCCCGACGGTCGCGCCGTTCCTGCTGCCGCGTCTCCTACCGCGGCTCAGGCAGGATTTTCCCGCCCTGAGGCTGGAATTGCGTGAAGCGGTGACGGATACGTTGATAGAAGAGACGAGCGGCGGAAGGCTTGACGGCATGATTGCCGGAGCGCCCATCGAGTCCGCCCAGCTCAAATGCGAATTGCTGTTTGAGGATCGCTTCTATCTGGCTGTTCCCGAGGCGGAAGCGGAGAGGATAGCGCCGCCTGTCGCGCAGGAGAGCATGGCGCTGGAACGGCTGATGCTGTTGGAGGATGGTCATTGCATGCGTAACCAGGCGCTCGCGATATGCGGCATGGTCAAGCCGGTTACGATGGCAAGCTTTGGAGCTACAAGCCTCATGACGCTGGTCCAGCTTGTAGCGCATGGTTTCGGCGTCACCCTGATACCGGAAATGGCGCGGGCGTCTGCCGAGGCGCAACAAGGCGTCCGCATTCTCCCCTTTGCCGAGCCGGCACCCTCGCGCACCATCTGTCTCGCCTGGCGCAGGACCAACCCACGCGAAGCGGATTTTTCCGCGCTAAGTAAAACGGTCAAGGATTTGTTCGGTTATGGCGGAAGAACCGGACGCCCTAGTTAAATTAATCTGATTTATTGCGTTTATCCCCAAGTTGTAGGATGTTTCGGTATTTACAATTGTGGGGATGATTCGATCATGAGAGCCTACATAGCGGAAGTATTCGGCACATTCTGCCTGGTGTTTATCGGGTGCGGGAGTGTGGTGCTCGGCGGCTTCGGCCCGCTGATTCCGACGGGGGGCGCTTTGGGCATAGCGGTCGCCTTTGGTGTTGCCGTGGTGGCAATGGCTTATGCCGTTGGCCCGGTTTCAGGCGCCCACCTCAATCCAGCGGTTACGGTGGGGGCGTTCCTCGCGGGGCGTCTGCCAGCAAAGGACGTCGCGCCTTACATGATCTCGCAGGTCGTGGGCGGTGTTCTGGGCGCGCTGGTGCTCTGGATCATCGCGTCCGGTAAGACAGGCGGTGCACCCGCCAGCCTCGGCGCCAATGGTTGGAGCGACTATTCGACTGCCGCCGCGTTCATCGGCGAGGTCGTGGCCACCTTCATTTTCGTCATGGTGATCCTGGGTGTGACTTCCGAAAGGCACACGACGGTAATGGCGGGTCTCGTCATCGGCCTTACGCTGACCGCAATCCATATCTGCTTCATCGCGGTCACCGGCACCTCGGTCAATCCGGCTCGCTCCATCGGACCGGCGCTGTTCTCGGGTGGCGCGGCGATCTCGCAGCTCTGGCTGTTCATCATCGCTCCGCTGATCGGCGGCGCGCTGGCCGGGCTCGTCTACAAGTCTCGTGCGCTTGAGAACACACAGCCAGACCTTCTCAAGAAGGCCCAGGCCTGAGTTTTCTATAGCGCGGTGCGTCCATTCGGATGCACAAAAGCCGCTGTTGTTGAACCGACTGCATCGTGCTTTCCGAAACCGGTTCCGATTTTCGGTCCGATGCTGCAGAGAACCTCAAAGAAAAAGCGCCCGGTTATCCGGGCGCTTTTTTGTTGAGCGGGGCTGGCTGCCTTTTTCTCAGGAAGCACCCGGATAGTTCGGGCTCTCGCGCGTAATGGTCACGTCATGGGGGTGGCTTTCGCGAAGCCCGGCGCCGGAAATGCGCACGAAAGTCGCCTTCTCCTGAAACTCCTGGAGATTGTGCGCTCCGACATAGCCCATCGCTGCCCGCAAACCGCCTGTGAGTTGGTGAAGGACGCCGGCCGCAGGACCCTTGTAGGGCACTTGTCCCTCGATGCCCTCCGGCACCAGCTTCAGCGTATCGCGCACCTCCGCCTGGAAGTAGCGGTCGGCCGAGCCGCGTGCCATCGCGCCAACCGAGCCCATGCCGCGATAGGCTTTGAATGAGCGCCCCTGATAAAGGAACACCTCGCCCGGCGTTTCATCCGTGCCTGCGAGAAGGGAGCCGATCATGGCCGCGCTCGCACCCGCCGCGAGCGCCTTTGCGAGATCGCCGGAGAACTTGATGCCGCCGTCGGCGATGACCGAGACACCCTGTTTTTGAGCCGCTTCGACGGCAGACATGATTGCGGCGAGTTGCGGCACGCCGACGCCGGCCACCACACGGGTGGTGCAGATCGAGCCGGGCCCGATGCCGACCTTCACGCCATCCGCGCCCGCATCGATCAGCGCCTTCGTTCCATCCGCGGTGGCAACATTGCCGGCAATGATGCGGACCGCGTTGGAAAGCGTCTTCACGCGCGTCACGGCATCGAGCACGCGTTGTGAGTGTCCATGAGCCGTATCGATGACCAGAAGGTCCACCCCGGCATCGATCAATCGCTCCGCCCGCTCGAAACCGTCATCGCCGACGCTCGTCGCCGCGGCCACGCGCAGGCGCCCCTGCGCATCCTTGCAGGCATTCGGATTGAGCTGGGATTTTTCGATATCCTTGACGGTGATCAAGCCCACGCAATTGCCCGCATCGTCAACGACGAGCAGTTTTTCGATCCGATGCTGATGCAACAGGCGCTTTGCTTCTTCCTGGCTTACCCCCTCCTGCACGGTAATCAGCCGGTCATGGGTCATCAGTTCGCGCACGGGCTGCTTCGGGTTCGAGGCGAAGCGAACGTCGCGATTGGTGAGGATGCCAATCAGCTTGCCGACCGTATGGCCGCCCAGTCCACCATTTTCCACCACCGGGATTCCCGAAATACGGTGGGCGTTCATCAGGGAATGAGCGTCGGCGAGCGTTGCGTCCGGCCCGATGGTGACGGGATTTATCACCATGCCGGACTCGAATTTCTTCACCTGCCGCACTTCCTCAGCCTGTTCGGCAGGGGAAAGGTTGCGGTGGATCACCCCGATCCCGCCGGCCTGCGCCATGGCGATGGCGAGGCGCGCTTCCGTGACCGTGTCCATTGCTGCCGAAAGGATCGGGATATTGAGCTCGATGTCGCCCGCAATCCGCGTGCTCACATCGGTCTGGCCAGGCATGACTTCTGAATGACCGGGCTGAAGGAGCACGTCATCAAAGGTGAGCGCTTCCGCGCCGGTGGGAGTCTGGATGATTTTTGCCATGGCCGAATCCTGAAAAATAAAAACAACCGACGCTGGCCGTTGTTTCAAACAACACCGCGCCCGACTCTTTTAACCCTTTGCGGATTGGCAAGGGCTGGTAACACGTCTGTTGGCCGAAGGAAAGATGCAGGCTGGCCCCGCTCGAAATTATCTCACCAGGGATCTATGCCTCTGATGGCATCTCTGTTCTGCTGAACCAGTTGAGGCAGCCCGCGACCACGGGCGAGCCGCTTACGAGCAGTGCGCCGTTTCGGTAAAGCGGCCAGACGCTGGCATCCCGCGGCAACGCGATTGCCCAAAGCTGATCGGATCTGTCCGACCAGATCAACCGTCCGTCTATCTCCGTTACGGCGGAAAGCGCCTGCGCCGGAGACACGCCTGGCCGGAATACGACGAGCACGTTGCCATTGTCGGCCGGCGGCAGTGCCGCCGCCGCGCCGCTTACTAGGGCAAAGACGGAAAGAGCCGCCGAACTGAAGCCGGTGTTGCGTGCGCCAGAGCTTCCGCTGGACCTGAAAAACAAGCCCGCCAGAACGAACACGACGCCGAAAAGGAAGAACCAGAGCAGGTCCCAAAACAACGGAACGGCCGAATCCATTCGTATACGGTGGATCCCGAGCACCCAGTGAGAAAGAATTCCATCAAGAATATGCCAGGCGCCAAATCCTATCAGCGCGTTCCCAAGGATCAGGCGGTTGCCCGGCGGCAGCGAAAATGTGGCTCGGGCGCGCCATAGAAGCCATAGGCCCAGCAACAACAAGACATACATCATCAGATGGAACAGGCCATCGGCAAGGATCTGGAATCGCAGGTCACCAGGCCCGCCGTCGCCGAGCCCGGAAAGAAGATGATGCCACTGCAGGATCTGGTGGAGCAGGATGCCGTCGAAAAAACCGCCTATGGCAAAGCCAAGCAGATAACCCGCCCATCGATACTCGGCCGAAAATTCCCTTCGCCCACCCCCGACTGCGACGCTCATGTCAGCTCCTCTTCCGGTCCAGTGCCGAACAACAAGCGCCCGTCGCAGTTCCCGATTTTGTGAGCCGGGCGAGGAGGCCCCGCCGCTCTTCCCCCTGCACAAGCGGGGACGAAGATGCTAAGGGCACCCTACATATGAAACGGCCGCCGGCCGGGATGTTTCTAAGATTTAGAGATTGCCTTGAACCGCACGCTTCCGTTGGTCCTTGCCGTAGCTCTCTTCATGGAGAACATGGACTCCACCGTTATCGCCACCTCGTTGCCGGCGATTGCGGAGGATATCGGCACCAATCCGGTGACGCTGAAGCTGGCTTTGACCACCTACCTGGTGGCGCTTGCGGTCTTCATTCCGGTCAGCGGCTGGATGGCAGACCGCTTCGGCGCCAAGCGGGTCTTCCGGTTCGCGATCGGGGTTTTCGTGCTCGGCTCCCTGGCCTGCGCTTTTTCCAACTCGCTTCTGGCTTTCGTTCTGGCCCGCTTCCTGCAGGGAATGGGCGGAGCGATGATGACACCGGTTGCACGGCTGGTTTTGGTCCGGGCAACGCCCAGGAACCAACTCATTTCGGCGATGGCATGGTTGAGCGTGCCGGCCCTTGTCGGTCCTGTTTCCGGACCACCTCTTGGTGGCTTCATCACCACATATTTTTCCTGGCACTGGATCTTTCTCATCAATGTGCCGATCGGGCTGGCCGGCATCCTGCTGTCGGGCCGCATTTTGCCCGATTTCGAGCCGGAGCATACAAAGAAGCTTGATTTCACGGGATTCGTGCTTTCGGGCCTCGCAGCATCGGGCATTGTTTTCGGCCTTTCGGTCATAAGCCTTCCAGCGCTTCCGCCTGTTGTCGGCGTCGTCACGGCGCTCTTCGGCTTCCTTATGGCTGCCCTTTACATTCTTCATGCACGGCGCGCGGCGAATCCGGTCTTGAACCTGCGGCTCTTTTCAAACCACGCTTTTCGCGCCGCCATTGTCGGCGGATCCCTTTTCCGGATCGGCGTCGGCGCAGTTCCCTTCCTGCTGCCGTTAATGTTCCAGCTGCAGTTCGGCTTGACGCCTTTTCAATCCGGCCTGCTCACCTTCGCCTCCGCCCTTGGGGCAATCTCGATGAAATTCGTCGCTACGACGGCTTTGCGGGCTGCCGGTTTCCGTCTCACCCTCATCTTCGCCGCTCTCGCCGGAAGCCTCCTGATCGCCGCCAACGCGCTTTTCGCGCCTTCCACGCCTCATGGCGCGATTTTTGCCGTGCTCCTGGCCGCGGGCTTCCTGCGCTCGCTGTTCTTCACCTCCAACAACGCGCTCGTTTTTGCCGAACTCAGCGATCGTGAAGCGGGGCAGGCGACAGCTATCGCTGCCGCAACGCAGCAGATCAGCATCGCTATGGGCGTCGCCATCGGTGGCGGAATCCTCGAGATCACGGGCTACATAACGGGAGAGCCGCTCGGTCCGCAGGCCTTCGTGAATGCCTATGTCATCGTGGCATTCCTGTCAGCACTGGCTGCCTTCTCCTTCATTCGCCTCCCGGCCGATACCGGAAGCGCGGTATCCGGGCATGGGACAAAGCGGACGGCAGAACAGGAGCAGGCACTTGCTGCGGAGCGGAGCGCTCAGCCTTCTTCCGCCTGACGTCCCTTGAAGCCCTTGGCCAGGATGTAAAGTTCCACCGACTCGTCGCGCGAAGCAGGCGGCTTGACGTGATGCACGGAGCGGAAATTCCGCTTGAGCAGCGACAGGAGCTCGCCTTCCGTACCCCCCTGGAAGGTCTTGGAAAGGAAGTGGCCGCCGGGCTTCAGCACCGAAATGGCGAAATCGGCCGCGGTTTCGCAGAGCTGCATGGTGCGGAGGTGATCCGTCCTGCGGTGTCCTGTCGTGGGCGCGGCCATATCCGACAGCACGACGTCCGGAGGGCCGCCGAGCATCTCGATAAGCCGATCCGGTGCATCGTTGTCGAGGAAGTCCATCTGCAGGAAGGACGCACCCGGAACCGGGTCCATTGGAAGATAATCGATGCCGACGACGGAAGGGTGCGCGGGGTCTGATTTCACCCGCTCGGCGGCGATCTGGCACCATCCGCCGGGAGCGGCGCCGAGATCGATCACCCTCATGCCCGGGGTCAGAATGTGATGCTTATCGTCGATCTCGATCAGCTTATAGGCGGCGCGCGAGCGCATTCCTTCGGCGTTCGCGCGGCGCACATAGGGATCGTTCAGATGTCGTTCGAGCCACCGGCGGGACGAGCTCTTCAAGCCCCGCTTCTTCTTGACCCGCGTCTTCAGAACGCGGGTGCCGGCACCCGCTTTCCGCTCCTTCGTCACGCCGGGTGTTCTCCATTGTTTCGCCGGCGCCGCCACACCCCGTCGCACGCCATCATTTCGTTGAGCATGCCTTCCCGCAAGCCCCGGTCGGCCACTCGCAGGCGCTCGGCCGGCCAATGGCGGCGGATCGCCTCGAGAATAGCGCAACCGGCAAGGACGAGGTCCGCCCGCTCCGAACCGATACACGGGTTTGCCTTCCGCTCGTCGAAGCTCCAACCCAGGATCGTCTCGATGATGCGGTCGACGCTGGAACGCTCCATCCAGAGCCCGTCCACCTGCCGGCGATCGTAGCGCTTGAGGCCCAGATAGACGCCGGCAAGGGTCGTCACCGTGCCGGATGTGCCCAGGAGATGGAACCGCCCGCTGCCCGCGATATGGGCAAGCCTGCCGCCGCCGTCGAACCGGGCCAGCATCTCCGAGACATGGCAGACCATGGCTTCGAAGATCTCCGGCGTGACGTGGCGGCCCCCGAAACCTTCAGCCAGCGACACAACGCCCGTGGGCAGGGATGTCCAGGACACGATGTGATCAGCCAGTCGGGGGGTGCGATGCCGCGACAGGTCGATCAGCGCGATCTCCGACGAACCGCCGCCGATATCGAACAGGACGACGCCGTCCGTCTCGCGCGAGATGAGCGAGCCGCAGCCGGAGACGGCCAGCCGCGCCTCGGTTCGTCGGTCGATGATCTCCAGTTCCAGGCCCGTCGCCCGGCGGACACGCTCGACGAAATCAGGCCCGTTCTCGGCAGAGCGGCAGGCCTCCGTGGCGATCATGCGCACACCGCGCAATCGCCTTCCGTCGAGCTTCTGCGCGCAGACGGCGAGCGCCTCCACGGCACGCTCCATCGCCGCCTCGCTCAGGCGCCCGTTTGCCGCAAGCCCTTCGCCCAAGCGTACGATGCGGGAGAACGCATCGACGACGCGGAAGCGGCCGGGTCTGCCCGGGGTGGCAATCAGCAGTCGGCAATTATTGGTGCCCAGATCAAGGGCGGCGTAAAGCGATTCGCCCTCACGCGCCCGGGACAGCCGGGCAGTGTAAGCCTTACCGCGGCGGACAAGTTCGGTGGATGCAGGTGGAATATTGGTCGGAAGCTTTGGCGGAAGAGCGCGCTTTTCGGCGCAGGGCTCGGCTTGCCGCACGAACACGCCGCGCTTTCGCCTTCTTCTGCGCCTTCGCTTTGGCTGCGTGAAACCGGCCGGCGCAGAAACCGCTGCCGGCTCCCGTCCGTTGTCCACGCCGCCCCCGGCTGACGCGTGATCGCGAATACGCTCCGCGACCGGTGGCGCGTCACCTTTTCCGTGGTCGTCCACCGTCTATCCTTCCGCGCCGCGCAGCACCGTTGGGCGCGCAGCAGGCGCTCTATATCTTCATGTTGAGAACAGATTAGCAGCCAAGCGACCATCCACCAAGAGCAGACGGAAGCAAATTATTTCGCCCGTGGTGGCCGTGGAAACAGATTCATGTTCGAACGCGCAGGCGAGGGGGGACGAACGGCCAGGAAAAATATGCGCGAGGGGATTTGAAAGCGTTGCCGGGGTTGACTATTAAAAGCGCATGGCTAAATAGCTGTGCTGCTCGGCCTTGCGAGGCCGCTGCTGGGGAATAGGTTAACGGTAGACCCGCGGACTCTGACTCCGTTAGTCCTGGTTCGAATCCAGGTTCCCCAGCCACTTCATTTACTTGGCTTTTTGCCTCTCAGCTACAATGCTTCTTGTCACTACGGCGCGGAATATGTCGCAACCCAACTTGTTGTTTTGTAAGGAATCGTAATGGGCGGAAGTGGCGAATAGTGACAACGGTAGTGACAAAACCCTTCTAGGCGGGGGGCGTCTCCGCCGTTGTCGTGCCGCACTACACCATCCGGCGATCTAAGCGCTGCAGCCGGTATTCCTCCCAAGGCCGCTCGCCCGCCGTTGCTTGCAGCGCCGGCAGCACGCCACCATTTGGCCGCGCACATTTCAACCGTCTTCGGCCTTGCGATGCAGATGCTCAATGGTGGCTGCGTTGTCCCACAGGTATTCCCGGTAGTAAAAACTGGGCGTCATCGGCTCTTCACAATAGAAGCACTTGCCGCCTTGCTGACCAAAAAGCAGCCAGCGCAGGTGCCTTTGTTTGCGCCTGATTCATGCCGCCTCAGCCCGATACAGTGCGAACCGCTGACCCTGCAGCGCCATGGCCCGGATAGGCCCAGGAGGAGGCGTACACAGCGCGCCGAGTTCCCAGTGAGCCGAGAACTGGCTGACGCCTTCCGCGCATATGTGGAGAGTGAACCGCGGGCGGCAGTTGGAGCGACTGGCGCGAGCACTGGCGCCTACATGACCTTCTCCACGTTGCCGGCGCACTTGAGTTACCGTTTATCCCGCGCAGAAGGCCTTGTCGCCGGCACCCGTAAGGACCACCGCGCGCACGGTGGCGTCGGCCATTGCCTGCTCGATGCCAGCCTTGATGCCGTCGATCACCGATTGGTTGATCGCATTCCGCCGCTCCGGCTCCGTCCTGTTTCCATCCACGAGTTGCTGACGTTCGATGGGAATACGCGCCGGATGCGGTTGCGATTTACAGAAGGCTGGTGGCGGAAGTCAGCTTACAAGGAAAGTGTCGCTACGTTAAATAGCGCTTGCGCCATTCGAGGGACTTGGCTGCCAGCCACCGTCCATGTTTGTCCATGTGCTCGTTAAGCCAAATAGCTGAGCTACGTTCGATCAGCGCAACGAGCATACCATCTTCACCGAGTGGCTCACCCAGCGCCTGTTGAGCATCGAAATCACTGCGCGTCACAAATACTAGATAGTCGTCCTGAAAAGCACGAGCAGCAAAATGTGCAAACATGTTACGAAAGCCGCGCCGTAGCTCGATTTCGTCGAGATTGCCGACGGTTTCGGAGGGTTCCGTACCGGCACCCATGGCTCTTATGGCGTCCTTAGCTAACGGGACCAGCCGCGCTGCAGAAACTTCGTGGATGCTCTTTTTCTTGTCTGTTGCGGCGATTAGCCCCCGCGCGAGAACATTTCCAACGAGCGGCGCCGATTCAGTTCAATCAAGTTAAACGTCTGCACGTATCTTCCAATTATCAAAATATCTCGATTACTGACGTCTCGCGTCGCCCCAAGGTCCGGAACCGAGGTTAGGGCAGCAAAAGCAGCCTCTAGTCGAGGTGTGCGAAATTCTCCGGGAATCATCTGCTTCAGTTCGCAAATTTGGGGGGAGGCCAGCAACATCGTTGGTTTAGGCGGCGGTGCTGCCGGTACGTCAACGCTACAATCTGGAATTCATCAATGTCAAACCACGACTCCGGCGCCACCAACCCCGGCGCCGACTCCTATTCGCGCGCCACCAAGCGCGTTCAGTGCCTCACGGCACAACTTCTCCACGACCGTACCCGACCCACCATCATTGCAGACGCAATGATCACGCAGGCATTAGCCATCTGGGCCGCAGACACGGGGCGCAAAACGGCGGCGAGCGAACTCCTCCACGTCTGGGCGCAGGTTATCCGAGGATGATTTGACCATATCCGGCGCGCCTCTGCTCTCTGGGCCTCAAGTAAATTGAGATTTACCCAATTCGCCCCGTATTGAGCGTGATTGCTCGCGGTGAAAGCGTTGAGCCTCAAGACCTCGAGGAGATGCAGATCCCGCCATGGTGACACCAAGTCCGGCGGGGTTTCTTTTTGTCCACCTTTCCCGCGCCGGCGGGCACTCCATGGTGATTTCGCTCAGGTGAAGAATCCCTTGCTCAGAGGGGGGCTCCTCACGCCGAGTCCGTCGCCGTCTCCGCGATAACTTCTATGTCGCGGCTCGGGCTGAGATGCTTACCAAGATGTCGACCGAGATTGTGAGAAGGCACCTCGATTAGGACATGAATGACCCGAGCGAAGGCAATTGCTGTGCAAGTCACTACGACGAGGGACAGCCACGCCGGCACATCCATCTCGATGAGTAATCGCAATGCCACGTATCCAGCGACGCCATGAATGGCATACAGTGGGTATGAGATGTCAGCGAAGAAGTCCCCGATGCGGCTTGCGCGGAACAGCTTGGGACAGGTGGCGGCGATGCCAAACACAAGGACGGCAAACCCATAGTTCCATGCAAGGTTCAATTGACCAGCGAAGGGGCCGTTCCACATGATCACGGCAAAGATCAAGAGCATGAGCGAAACTAGCGTGATAGCTACTTCGCTCCTAATCAGGTTGGCATGAGCATAGTGGAACGCCACGCCAATAAACATGAATGCGAGATAAGGAGCGGAGTGGATCAATCCCAAGGAAAAGAGGTACGCATTGGGCCAGGCGCTGTTCATCTGGACGAGATAGTAAGAGCCAACGAGACACAAGATCCCAAGGACAACTGGAGCGCAAAACACCAGAGCCGACCCGCGCTTAAAGAATAACGCCACCGCCGCCGGCCCTCCTGAGCGAAAACGGAATAACGAATCCGCTCACAAGGAAGAATAAAGCAACTCCGAACGCGCCCCAATTGAACTGAGGGACAGCGTGAAGCCAGGCTAGGTACGTCGGCATACTCACAGCGGCTGCCGGAGCATTTATGAGGGATCCAACCGTTGATGGATCACCCCAGAAAATCACGTAATAATGAGACACAAGAACCGAGACTGCCGCTAAACCTCGTAGGGTATTCGCGAACTCTATCTTGCTTCCGCTCACCTATCCCTCCCCTGTTTACCATAACCCCTCTCGCGATCTCCTGCCATAACCATGCCTAGTAAAGAAAGCTAAAAAGTAGCTGCTCCAAGGTCTCTGCATGGAGTTACCTTCGGTGCCGATCCATTCTGTGTGGACAGATTGCGTCGCAACCTGGATGAGATTGCCGGCCGTGTTGCCAGTATATTTGTTTGCGTCTTTGAGTGTATATTCTGACCATGAAGGGGCTCCGCGCCATTCGGGAGCCGCTGAGGGGCGCTACAGGCCGTTAAATTACCGCCACTTCACAGGCATGAGGGCTTCAGAGCTTCGCGGGAGCTCGATAAACGAAAATCGGGTCCGCCAGCTGGCCGACAAATATCACGTAATCGGGATGCCTAAGTCAGGCGTGGGGCAGAGGACTACTCCGCTCACGCCTGGTAGTGAATACGCTTTGCGAATGGCGCTTGGCCTGTCTCACGGGTGATGTCAACCCTGTCTTTCCAAACGGGGAGGGGAACACCGAGTGGCACTAGAATATCATCGAGCGCAGCCTGCATCCGAAATTGATTAGAGCCAAGTTGACGGTGCGGCACTGGTTCGCCTGATGGTGCATAAACAGGAAGGCAGATGGCGGCCTGGAACTCTCTCCGAAAGCCGTGCGGGCCCGCATGGGGCATTCCAGCATTCAGGTGACGCTCGACACCTATGGCCATCTTTTTCCTGTCGCCGATGAGGCACAAGCTTTGGCCGATGCGGAAAGGCCCTTGCTCTCGATCAGTGCGACTTAGACGCAACATGGAGCGAAAAGGTCCGTGATATCAACGTATGTCAGAACGCTTTCACTCCGTAGTCCTGGGTTGAACCAAGGTTTCCCAACCACTCTACATTTCTGAAGCAAAACATCGATTAGGTGTAAATCGCAACCGGAACACTTTTCCAGGCATAAACCAGTATAAGCTCTTCCTGTATGCTGGAAGCGTTGACATTTTTGAGGTTTGCGTCTCAATAACTAAGCATGACGCAGCACACCTCTTCTTCACCCGAACAACTTCTATCACTTCTGCAAGCTGCAATCAGGGACGCGCCGGCATTCATGTATGGGGAACCCCGCACAGAAGATGAAAGGCGCTGGCTAGGTAGAGTTGACGCCATCCTCGAAGCATCGGGCAATATACTGGCTATCGCAGCGTTTCGTTCTGCGCGGCAACGTCTCGGCGGAATGATGCAGAGTCGAGATGATCTAATGATGCCTCTATATGACGTTCTAAGCGCGATGGAGCTTTTAGTCCCGGCATCGATGCAAGGCGCTTTCATTCCTCCGGGCGACACATGGGACGGTTATTCCGCACTTGTGAAGCTGATCCAGCGGGAATGCGATGACATTTTGATCGTCGATCCATATCTCAGTTCTGATATTTACCTCTACTTTGCGCCGCATTCCGCCGCGAAAAAGGGCATCCGCTGTCTTTGCCAGAAGAAAAATCAGACTTTTGCGGGATTGCAGGCCTCTGCTGCAAAATGGGCTTCTGATCCCATTTCAGAACAACATCCCGTCGAGGTGCGTTTTGCCGCCGAAAAATTACTGCATGACCGTCTGATCATCATCGACGGCAAAGAGTCTTGGATTGTCACTCAGTCGATCAAAGACATTGCTAAGCGATCTCCGGCATCCGTAACGCGAACGGAACCTGAACTGGCGCAGATGAAATCGAACTATTACGAGACAGTCTGGGCGAGTGCCACGCCGCTGGTTTAGCTCACCAGCGGCCGAACCGAAGGTGTCGGTAACAAGTAGGTCATGTGACCTAAGCATCCATGAAAATCAGGGTTCGTTTCGAGCCCTGCCAGGGCTTCTATGACCTTCTCAGAGGGCAGAGGTCATGAATAGAGGATTAGCCGCGTTAGAGAGGGCTGATCATCAGGTTGAATGTCGGATCGATTAC